>Ga0131853_10000791_pt1 | contig 57053 bp, 58 predicted proteins | sample TergutLab28metaG_FD_92764 | JGI IMG/M metagenome (GOLD analysis project Ga0131853, IMG submission 92764) | Labiotermes labralis P1 segment gut microbial communities from Petit-Saut dam, French Guiana - Lab288 P1 (version 2) (version 2) | ecosystem: Host-associated > Arthropoda: Insects >...
CTCCTGTGGCACCACAACCTATGGCTCCCCAGCCAATGGCACCAAGACCAATGCCTGCACCGCAACCTCCGATGGCTCCGCCGTCGCCTGCCGCGCCACAGTCACCATTTCCACAACCACCGCCACCTCCAATGATGGCTCCGCCAACGCCAACTGCTCCGCCTGTTGCGCCACAGCCTCTGCCTGCACCTGTTCCTCCTCCTGCGCCACCACAACCAATGGCCCCAAGACCAATGCCTGCGCCGCAACCTCCAATGCCTCCACAGTCATCGATGGCTCCGCCGCCAGTTGCTCCGCCATCACCATTCCCACAATCCCCGTCGATGGCACCACAACCGCCAACGGCTTCTACACCTCCGTCTGGGCCGCCGCAATGGTAATGCAACCAAAAAAACGAACCGTGTGATGGTTCGTTTTTCATTGTAGTTGTGATGTTAGGTAATTGGCTAGCCCTTTACCTTTTCGGTGGGTGCCAGGGCAAATGAAAACTCTGCCGCCGCCGCCAACTTGTCCCCGATGAATGTCTTGCCCTCGGCAAATGTAAAGATTCGGTTTTGCCTGGTCATTGTACATTCAAATCGTGCGGTGTCGCCTGGGCGAACGGGAGAGCGGAACTTGACGTTGTTGAGAGATGTCAAAAATGTCGTGACGTCTTCCGTTTGATTTTCATCGGCAAAAAACACACAGCATGATTGCACCATCATTTCACATAATATTACCCCTGGAACAACGGGAAAGTCAGGGAAATGGCCGCGCAAAAAAAACTCGTCTCCGCGTACCGTATAATGTGCAATCGCCCGTCTGGTTTCACCGTCATCGACCAATTCCACATCATCGATAAGCAACATGTCATCGCGGTGGGGCAGTAGCTTATGCAATTCCTCTTTTTTGTACTTCATCGAAAATCTCCTCTATTATTTCTTTGCATGTTTGTTCACGCTTTACCATCCCCGCGATTTGACCACAGAGGAAACATCCGCCTTCCTCGTCACCATCTTCTACGGCCTTTCGGAATGTGCCCTTTGCCATGTCTTCCAATTCCTCGTTAGAAATGGTTGTATCGTATTCCTTTTGGAAAAAATCACGGCTCATTGTTGTTTTCAAGCTTCGCACTGGGTGACCCAATCGTTTGCCTGTGACAATTGTGCTGATGTCCTTGGCGTTCAAAACCATTTGTTTGAAATTTGGATGAACCCGACATTCGGCGGCGACCAAAAACCGCGTGCCCAATTGTACCGCATCGGCACCAAGCATACGCACGGCCGCAACGCCGCGCCAATCGGCAATTCCACCCGCGGCAATGACGGGTATGTCCAAGGCATCAACAACTTGCGGAATTAAACACATCGTCGTGGTTTCACCGACGTGACCGCCTGCCTCCATACCTTCGGCGACGACGGCGTCGGCACCGCTGCGTTGCATCATTCGGGCCAATGCCACGGATGCGATAACGGGAATGACAATGACGCCTGCCTCTTTCCATTTTTTCATGTATTTGGCCGGGGAACCCGCACCCGTAGTAACAACCCGCACACCTTCCTCGATAACTATGTCGGCGATTTTGTCGGCATCGGGGTTTACCAACAATACGTTTAACGCGAATGGTTTCTTTGTTAATTTCTTTGCTTGCTTTACCTGGTCGCGTACCCATTCTGGGGGTGCCATACCCGCACTGATAATCCCTAATCCGCCCGCATTGGAAACCGCCGCCGCCAATGGCGCATCGGAAATCCATGCCATGGGCCCTTGGAAAATCGGATATTTTATACCCAGCATTTTGCAAATTTTACTATCTTTAATCATAATCATATGCTACCATACATGACTAGGTCATATCAAAGCCTTTGCAATATAAAATAGAATAAATATAAAAATAGCTCTGGAGGTTTTTTAACATGTTTCTCGGTATGGAGATAAGTGTCGCCTTGCCATGGTTCATCATTGCCCAGGTACTCGGCCTTATCACAATTTTCTTTGATTTTTGGTCTTATCAAATAAAAGACCAACGAAAGTATTTGCTTGTGTTTTCTATTGGAAGTTTGTTTTGGATGTTGATGTTCATTGCGGTGGGGGCCCAGGTTCCGATAATTTTGGCGGCGGCCTTTAGTGTATTGCGCGGGATGGTGTTTTGGTGGATTTTTGCAAAAGACACGAAAAAGCGTCGTGTAGGCGGTCGGGTGTTTTTGTACGTTGCCTTGGCCATTGGATTGGGCGGGGCAATTATCGGCGTCATAAACGCAACGCCAGAAACCCGTTGGTTGCAAATAGTTATGCTGGTAACGGCGTTGTTATTTGTGGTTGGACAGTATCTGCCGTCCAAACACTATGTTCGTGCGTTTGCAATGCTGTATGCGATTGCCGTGTTGCTGCTTAACACACCTTTGGACACATTTAACCCGATGGGCATTTTAATCGAGGTCGCAAAAATCGTATCCATCGTCGTATTCTATGTGTTGTTGGTTCGCAAAGGCTATCTTGTCAAAAAATTAAAAGAGATTAAACAAATCATAGCGGACGAGGTCGCAAAAATAACGGCGGACAGCAAAGCCAACGAAGTCGCCACAATCATGCCCCAAGCAAAGTTGGAGCGTATCGTCGCCAAGATGATTAGATACGAATTGGCGGCGATTGATTACCAGGCCCTTACAAACTTTGATGGAATTGAAAACGAAACGCGTGCGGTGTTGGAAGATATCCAAACGGTGGCGGATGTAAAAAATATCTTGGCGACCGCAATACAAATCAAAGCCGAAAAGATGGAACGCCTGCCAAAAGGGGCCAGCATCGAAAAACCGAACTAGGGGGCACCATTGACTTTGACCGTGCTAATAACGATAATATAACGTGGAAGAAGAATTCTTTGATGTAAATCGGGAATTAGTTGTTATACTCTGATATGAAAATTGCAGTAATCTTTGGCACGAAGCACGGAAAAACAAAGCAATATGCGGAATGGATTGCACAAGAGCTAGGTGCCGATTTGCACAACGTCAAAGATATAAAGCCAAAAGACATAACCCCATATGATTTTGTCGTTTATGGCGGCGGACTGTATGCGGGCGGTATCCTTGGTGTTAAAATGGTGTCAAAAAATATGCCCAAAAACCTTGTCGTGTTTACCGTTGGTTTGGCCGACCCGTCAATAACCGATTATTCCGAAATACTTAACAAGAACTTCAATAAAGAACAGTTGGGGCAAATAAAGTTTTTTCATTTCAGGGGCGGAGTCGACTACAAGGAATTAAGTATGTTGCACAAAATGATGATGTCTATGGTAAAGAAATCAGCAGAGAAAAAACCAATAGAAGAACGAACAAGTGACGATATAGCCCTGCTTGAAACATACGGACAAAAAGTCGACTTCCTCGACAAAGAGGTGATTTCGCCACTGGTCAAATATGTAATTTGTATCAAATACACATAATGCGTTAGTGCGTGCGCTTATCCTTATGCCAGCGAAAGAAAGCAATCGTATACATAACTGCCTCTATGCCTGCGCCTATTGCAAAAATACTATGTCCATACGATGCACCTTCAACAAAGACTGCCAACATCCAAATTGCAAGCAAGACAAGACTATGAACAATAAAGATAGGGAATTGCCATTTTGACACACGATAGGTTAAATATAAACCCGAAAGAAATAATGACAAACTTATTGCATTTAGAATGGCAAGATTGCCATCAAGCAAGAAAAACACAACCCATGAAACAATGGCAACAACGATTGCGCCTGCCAAGACAATCGATAATTCACGATTACTTTGCCCACTTTGTATGACTATTTTTTCTACCTTGTGCGTTCGTTTCCTGTACTTGAAAAGTGCTATTGTGCTTATGATAATGACAACGACCGAAAGAGCAAGTTCGCCATAAAAAAGCATGGCGACACAAAAATATATATATGCTCCATATGCGAGAATATCAAAAATAAGCGCTTGCCATTTTCTGCTGCCATACAAGAAAGACGACCATACAGATAAGACAGTGCTTGACACCGCAAGCCAATAAATCCAATTTGTCCAGCCACCCATCAACCCTGCAAAAAGTATCAACGCAACGGTTATGATGCTTGCAATTACATACGACCATCTACCCACAAAAGATTATAGCATCAATAAACCACAGTTCGACATATTTCTTGGTGGGTGTTCACGGACTTGAACCGCGGACCGACCGGTTATGAGCCGGTTGCTCTAACCAACTGAGCTAAACACCCGTAATAGTGGTTACTTGACCATTTTACATCGTTTTATTATTCCCGTCAATTATCTTATTGACAATGGGATTTTGCGGGCATATAATATCACCATGGACGCAAGCCATATCACAAAAACTTTCGTGGCAACAAATAATAACAATACATTCGGGTTACCGAGTGTATGTTTTCGTGTGGTGGCAAATAATAATCGCAATTAGTTAAATAACACTATCAACGAATAACTTACCTAAACTCTGTAACCCAACTTCACAAAGAACGGGCTACAGAGTTTTTTAAGGCGGTAAGGACAATTTCATAGGCGGGCTTGCGCACGTGCACATAAAATAATCAAGGAGAAATTCATCATGTTTATATCAAAAAGGGTAAAGGACGTCGCACACAGTATTCCATTTTTCATAAGTGAACAGGCGGCAAAGCTGCGGGCAGAGGGGCGGGACATCTCGCTCTTTGGTGCGGGCGAAACGGGGTTTGAAACACCCGAATATGTAAAGACGGCGGCAAAGGTGGCAATAGATGCGGGCCACACAAAATACACCGCGATTGCGGGGATATTACCGTTGCGCGAAGCCATTTGTAAAAAACTGCGCGAAGACAACGGTTTGGAATACACCCCCGACCAAATTGTTGTGTCAAACGGTGCAAAACAAAGTCTTTGGAACATCCTCTACAGTGTCGTCAACGAAGGGGACGAAGTCATCGTGATAAAGCCATATTGGCTGACCTATGCCGAGCTAGTTCGCTTGGCTGGCGGGGTTGTGGTAGAGGTTTCGGACACCAAAGAAATAAAGGCGGCTATAACCGAAAAAACCCGCGTAATCATGTTATGTACCCCAAACAACCCGGATGGAAAGGTAATTCACGAACGGGAACTGCGCGCCCTGGCAAAAGATTTGGTGGGGTCGGGAATTTGGCTCATCAGTGACGAGATGTACGAAAAACTTATCTATGGCAAAACAAAACACTTTTCAATTGCCCGGGTTTACGACAAAACAATCACGGTGGGCGGCGTGTCAAAATCAATCGCGATGACCGGGTGGCGTGTTGGATGGACGGCGTGTTGCGCCGAATTTGCGGCAACCATGACACGGTTCCAAAGCCACACAACCTGCAGCATCTGTACAATCTCGCAATACGCCGCGCTAGAGGCTCTGTCCAACAAAACCGAGCATGACAAATTCGTGTCAATGGTTCGCCAATCATTCCAAGAACGCAGGGATTACGTTGTCAAACGATTGCACGGAATAGCTGGGGTCAAATTCCAAGAACCCGAGGGCGCGTTTTATGCCCTGGTGGATGTAAGTAAATTTGGCGAAGCGTTCGAGATAACGCAACAGTTATTGCAAGAGGCCGATGTCGCCGCCGTTCCGTGCGAAACATTCGGCGCACCTGGGCACATTCGTTTAAGTTACGCGCAACCAATGGAGGCACTTGAAAAGGGTCTGGACAGAATCGAAGGGTTTTTTGCCCGCAAAATAAAAGAGGTGAAGTAATGTTATATTTACTAGACAGTCAAAGAGACGAAAAAGACATAAAGACAGCGACAGAGGCATTATATGCCGATGTGGCCCTATTACGTCGCATGTTGGGCGAAACCATCCGCGAGGTAGAGGGCGAGAAAACATATGAACTGGTCGAGGGATTGCATAAACTGTTCACAAAGTTTTACCACGACAAAGACCACGTCGCGATGGAGAAGATTCTGTACGCATTGTCGGATGCGGAAATGACAACGGTGACCAGTGCCGCTGTATATTTTTCAATTCTGGCCAACGTTGCCGAGGACCATCACCACCTGGGACAATTCCGCCAAAAACAGGTTGCGGGCGAAGCAGGGGGCGAGGGTAGCCTAGAGGGCAGCATCGCATTCGCAAAGAGCCACGGTTTCACCGACGAACGCCTGCGTGAATTTTTTGCGTCCGCGTACATCGCACCCGTATTAACGGCTCACCCGACCGAGGTCCAACGGCGCAGCATCCGCGGGGTTCTGGGTGCGATTTCCACGTTGCTTGAAAAACGTGACCGATTTGCCGAAACCCCCGAAGAACATGCTGAGGTTGAATTGGAACTGCGCACCCAAATCCAAACATTATGGAAAACACGTGTTTTGCGCGTGTCGAAACTATCGGTACTGGACGAGGTCGAGAGCGCACTATACTTCTTTGAAAAAACATTCTTTGATGCGGTTCCAAAACTGTACAAAGCCGTAGAAGGGGTAATAGGAGAGCAAGAAGGCGAGGCCCCGGCATTCTTACAAATCGCCAGTTGGATTGGCGGCGACCGTGACGGCAACCCGTTTGTGGATGCAACGGTGCTGGAGGAAACCTTGGCTCGTCAAGCGGCAAAGGCATTGAAATTTTACCAGACCGAGGTAGGTGCCCTGTACCACGAACTGTCCGTTTCAACTCCGTTGGATGCCGTTACCCCCGCTTTACGTAAATTGGTAAAGGTTTCACCAGACACCAGTGCCCGTCACGCCGACGAACCGTATCGCCTGGCAATGGCAACCGTCATGGAAAGATTGACCGAGGGGTCATACGCAACGGTATCGGATTTCATCGCCGACCTTGTAACAATTCAACAATCATTGCGGCACCAGGGATTCAAATTGCTGGCGGCGGGACGATTGGGAAAATTGCTTTGCGCTGTGCGTGTATTTGGTTGGACTTTGGCACCGCTTGATTTACGGCAAAACAGTGCCGTACACGAACGGACGGTCGCCGAAATCCTCGAGGCCGCAACCCCAGGCACAATATACTTGGAGCAATGCGAGGGCGGGCGGGTCAAAATATTGCTACGCGAACTTTGCACCCCGCGGCCCCTGATATCACGCCACGCAAAGTACAGCGAAGAAACGATAAAAGAATTGGCAATCTTTGATGCGGCACGTGCGGCACAACTGCGCTATGGTGTCGGCTGTATCAAAACGGCCATTATCTCCATGACACATGGATTATCGGACATTTTGGAACTGGCGGTTCTTCTAAAGGAATCTGGCTTGGACGTACATATTGTTCCGTTGTTTGAAACGATAAGCGACCTGCGTGCGGCACCGCAAATTATGGAGGCCCTGTTATCATTCCCGTTCTATCGAGCGCGATTGTCAAAACGCGGCGACGTGCAAGAGGTCATGGTTGGATATTCGGACAGCAACAAAGACGGCGGATATGTCACATCACGATGGGAATTATACAGGGCCGAAGCCGCGCTGTCCGAGGTCTTTGCGGGTCACGGGGTTAAATTACGTATCTTCCATGGATGCGGCGGTTCTGTTGGTCGCGGTGGCGGCCCCAGCTATCGCGCAATCATGGCCCAACCAAAAGGCGTGGTCCAAGGGCAACTGCGCATAACTGAACAGGGCGAGGTCGTCGCGGCAAAATACTCATCGCCAGAGGTTGGGCGGCGGCATCTAGAGGTTCTCCTCTCCGCCACATTATCCGCAACCGCACATCCTGCGCATTCTGAACCCGTTGACCCCAAACACCTTGAAACCTTTGCCGAGCTATCTGATTATGCCTTTGCTGCCTATCGCGGATTGGTATACGAAACGCCACGGTTCGAGGAATATTTTTGGCAATCAACCGTCATATCCGAAATTGCAACATTAAACATCGGTTCACGTCCCGCATCACGGGCACGGGGACAACGGATAGAAGACCTGCGTGCAATCCCATGGGGCTTTTCGTGGGCGCAATGTCGGGTGATGTTGCCGGGGTGGTATGGCTTTGGCTCTGCGGTTGATGCATATATTGCAAAACACGGCAAACGGGGTCTTGCCACATTGCAATCCATGTTTCGCGAATGGGGTGTCTTTACAACCCTTTTGTCCAACATGGAAATGGTACTGGCCAAGGCCAGTATGGAAATCGCCGCGGCATACGCGGGACTGGTAGAGGACGTAAAATTACGCGAATCAATCTTTCCACGCATCGTTGCGGAATACGAACGCTCGGTCGCACATGTTCTGGCGATAACGGGGCAACGGGAGCTATTGGCCCGTTCGCCATCGTTACGGCGTGTTATACTTGACCGCCTACCGTCATTGGACCCGCTAAACCATGTCCAGGTCGAAATGCTGCGCCGATATCGTGCTGGGGCGGATGGCGCATGCGACCATATCCGTGCGGGGGTTCATGTTTCGATTAACGCAATCGCATCAATGCTACGGAACAGCGGTTAAGGGGAGTATCTGGGGAAATGTATTTTTTAATTATTCCTATGGTCTTGGCCTTTGCTGTCGAGAATATTCTTTGGAAACGTAACCGGCTGAAACCGCTGACCTCTTTAATCGGAAACGCGATTTGGCGATTTGTGTTCGTCATGTCGGTGTTCCTTGTCTTCCTTGCAATTATGGGTGATGGGGTCTTTGACGGCTTGACATGGGGTGTTGTTGGTTTAACTTTCACATTACATATATTCGGCGTATCGGCCGTGATGTTATGGGTAAAGACCATGCAAAACCTGTGTGTATCCATTGCCGAACCGCTATCGCTATTCCGCATCATTCCATTGACACTCTTGTCTTGGGTGATATTCGGCGGGCGGCTGACGGTGTGGGAGATTTTGCTTGTAACTCTGATATTCCTGCTCTGTGGGTCGTTGGGATTTTTCCAGGGACGAACCGAGGCCGACAAAGGCTGCTTCAAAAAAGGGGTGTGCTATATCGCCCTGTGGACATGCTGTGTCGTGTCAATGGATTTGATAATAAACCACATGTCATATACGGGCGTACACCCAATAACGTTTAGTGCCCTTCGTGCCATCACATTCCTGATGGTGGCCTCGACCGTGTTCCTGATATTTAAACGGGGCGGGCGGATTACCGCAATCAAAACCGTATTGCGTAACAAAATAATGATTGCAATTGGGGCCATATTCGCGGTACATAGTATCCTCTTTATCACGTTACTCCTGCACATCGACAACGTAGGCATACTGACGGCTATCGGTGTTGCCTCGGTGCCGCTGGTCGTTCTGTGGGGTGTTGTATTCATGCGTGACCGATTGCGGTGGTACTCGTTTGTCTTTATTGCGATGATTGTTGCGTGCGTTGCCGCATTAACAATCATAAGTACATAACAATGTGATATTATATGGATATGAAGAAAATTGGATTGGCATTGGGTGCGGGTGGTGCGCGCGGGTTTTGTCACATAGGCGTGATAGAGGTATTGTTGGAAAACAACATACCGATTGATGTCGTGACGGGTTGCTCTATGGGTGCGGTTGTCGGCGGCGGATTTGTTGCTGGTGTGTCATGTGAAACCATGCGTGCAATCGCCAATCAAACAACTAACCGCCGTGTGTTTGATTTTGATATATTCAACATCAAATCAAAGGGCGGGGTTGCCCGCGGTGACCGTGCAATGAAAATCTATAAACATTACATAGGCGACAAACTAATCGAGGAATGTGAAATACCGTTCATGTCCATTGCCACCGATTTGCGAAACCGTGAACTATATGAATTCCGCTCGGGATATCTGTGGCGGGCAATACGGGCCAGCATGGCTATCCCTGGGGTTTTCCATCCTGTCGAACACGAAGACCGACTTCTTGTCGATGGCGGTGTATTGAAACGTATACCAATTCAACAGGCACGCGACCTGGGTGCGGATATCGTGATTGCCGTGGATGCCCTCGGCCCGCCAAAAGAAATGGTTGCGATGTCGGCGCTAAAGGTCATTGACATGGCCTATCAAATAATTGATTGGAAAACGGCGCAATACGAGGCACGGGATGCCGACATCATGATTGTCCCTGATTTGGGAAACAAATCATCATTCAAATTCAAAGACAATGACGCGGCAATAATGGCGGGGCGCGAGGCCGCTGAAAAAATGCTGCCCCAAATCCTTGCGGCTCTGGGACGGAACTGACAAGGGGCCTAAATCTACTTGGGAATTTGTCGAAATATGCCTATACTATTTACAAGGGAAACCTTGGGGGCATACGAATGATAAAAAGAGCACTCATCCTTGTTGTCGCATTTGCTTTTGTCATGGCCTTGGCTATTGTGCCTGGGGCTTTTAATCGTGTGTCCACGGCATCTGGAATGCCGACAACATCGTGGGCGGATAATCGCGTGGACGTTCCATTGGCCGAGGACGGCGTCATCGTCATCCGCACCGCCGCCGAATTTGCGGGCTTTGCCCATTCGGTTAATACGGTAACATTACATCGAACCGCTAACGTTCGCTTGGGCGCGGACATAAATTTGTCTGCCCATCTGTGGCGGCCTATCGGTGACGGATATATCTTTGGCGGAACATTCAACGGAAACGGCCACACAATCACGGGTTTGAATATATCGGGCACTTCGTCTGCCATTGGGTTGTTTGGGACTATCGGCGATGGTGCGGTCATCGGGGACTTGGTAATCGAAAACTCTACCGTCGGCATCGAATCTGGGCCAACGGGATTATCGGCGGGTATTGTTGTTGGTTCGGTTAACCGCGGCAACGCAACGGTGGAAGATATCACAATTCGTAATTCGGCCTTGGTCGGCTCGACCCAAGAAATCAGTCAAAGTCTGGGCGGAATAATAGGAGCAGTTTCCTTCAGCGGCACTAACGTCACTATGCGCGATATAACGATGGACAATGTTGAAGTTATCAGAGAGCGCGAACCATTAGCCATCGGTGGTGGTTCCATCATGATGGGCGGTACCGTGGGCTTTTTAGGCAGTAACGCAACCCTAACAATCGAAAACACAGACATAACAAGCGGGGCATTGACCAGTATCGGAAACAACTCGGTAATGATTGGCGGAATGGTCGCGCAATCATCTGGGTCGGGCTCGGACTTGGTAATACGGAACAGTATCTTCGAGGGAACAATCGATGCACGCGATGGGAACGGTGTCTTGGCTGGCGGTATGGTTGGATTTTCTTCGGGTGCGGAAATGCGAATAGAGAACAGTCGCACCAACGGCACAATGAACACCTTTGGCGGTAACGGTGAATCCATTATAGGTGGTATTGCTGGGGCCATGTCTGGGTCAAATGGATTTGTAATGGAATCCGTATCTAACATGACAATTAACATAAACGAATCAACCACACCAAACGGCGAACGGTTTATTGTCGGTGGGAATGTCGGCCGTGTTCAATCTGGGGCAAACCTTGTCATGAATACGGGACATGATGCCTCTGGTCGTCGCCTGGCCTTTGGCGGCTCCATTAATGCAACATCATCACCCGCAACGGCAACAAACAGCTACGCTGGCGGTCTGGTGGGCGAGGTTCTGACATCCGCGGTCACAATAATGAACGCGGGGGTTAATGCCGATATATATACACGGGCAACGAACCTAACACATGTCGGCGGAATTATCGGAGATGTTTGGAATTCAAATGTAACCCTCACCGACATTACGGTCGTACCTGGGGTGGACGCCCAAACAACTGGCCACCTCCGTGTTGGCGGTGCGGTTGGTAATGCCGTCCTGACGGTTTCAAATATGATTGGCATCGACGGTGTACATATACAACCGGGAACAATGCGCGCTTGGTCTACGGGTGGAACGGGCATTAACCAAATTTTGGGCGCGTTGGTAGGGCACCAGGTCGGGGGCCTAATAACCATCGCTGGCACAACTGTTACTTCGTCTTTCCTTATGAACAACGCGCCCAGCATCATCCGCGTCGGTTTCTCGGTCGGCTCGGTCCAAGGCGGTGGCATAACATCAATCGGCGTGGTGGGAACATTTACGGGTAACCGAACCTTGGGAGTGGTTAATTCCGACAACACACCGCCCGAGGCAACGAACATGGTCGGCCACCGTGATACAGGGACCCAGGTCTTTATTCTCCCATTCGTTCCGCGCACATTGCGTGCGCCAACTAACTTGGCGGTCACACCATTGGGGCTTCTGACTTGGTGGGCATCGCCCCAGGCCCATGAATACCAAATCCGTGTAAACGGGACAGAGGTCGGACGTATATCGGGGGCGGTGCGGGAATTTAACTTGGCCACAATCGAAAACCCTCCGCCATATGGCGACCACTCGGTCACCGTAATTGCAATGGGGCCCGAGGGTGCGGGAACCAACTCGCCCGAGAGTACGGCCGCAACATGGACGCGACTGCCGCCGCCATTGGCAACACCTGGGATACCAACCATTTCGGTCAATATGCTGACATGGCCGCCTGTCTTTGGTGCCGCGGGCTTTCGTATATATATAAGCCACAACCAAGGCGAGTTCACATTGCGCGGACATTCAATATCCGCGGCAATCCCACTATCCGAATTGAACCCTGGGCTGGCGGTCGGCGAGAACCGTATTCGCATCGTGGCAAACGGTGTCGCGGGCGTATCGTCTGACTCTGCCCCTGGCCCGCATTTAACACACATAATTGACCCACAACCATTCGCAACCCCCGTCATAACAATTGATGGTGGCACAATATCCTGGCAAGACATCCCGAACACGGGCGGGTTCCGTGTCTATGTCGACCGCGGGGCATCGGAGTGGGAGGCCCTGCACACCGTCTCTGCCGAACACCGCTCGTTCAATCTTAACGACCTAAACCCGCGCCTGCCGATTGGATACCATACGATTTCCGTTATCGCCGCGGGCATTGATGGCGGAAACCTGGATTCCCAGAGAAGCAACACCGTCGAATTCCACTCGGTCGCCGTTGACTTGGCCGCGCCAACTGGATTGGTTGTTAATGGTAATAACTTGTCATGGTCGCATGTACCGAATGCGGCGGGTTATCACATCTACACACACCAAAACGGCATAGACCTGCGACGTACACAAAATCCAATCCAAGGAACTGGAACGGACACGCGCACCTTTAACTTGGCAACCCTCGGCCTCGCGCCTGGCGTCTATACCATCCGTATCCGTGCAATGGGCGGGGGCAGCATCGAATGGAACGACTCGGCCTTAAGTCACATTGACGGCCCATCATTCACCGTGACGGGGCCTCTCGCGGCGCCGGTTGGCTTGACAATAACGGGGGGAGGCATCCTTTCCTGGACACACGTACTCGGCGCAACTGGATACCATATCTATGTTCGCATTGGCGGGGTGGACATCCGCCAAACAACCGCGCCCGTAACGGGGGGGGGCAGTCCAACTCGCACCTTCAACATGTCCGAATTTACCATCCCCGTCGGCACGTTCCATGTCAGGGTTCTTGCCACCAGTACCGCTCACTATCTCACCGACTCTCCATTAAGCGACCTGAACACCGCCCCCTTGTTGGTCATTACACCCGCAACGCCTGACCCTGTACCTCTCTTGGCTCCCGCCAACGTTGTGCGTGTTGACAACTTCTTGCGTTGGACACATGTCGTCAATGCCGATGCGTATCACATTTACACGCGCCAGGGCAATATCGACACCCGTCGCACCATCGAACCAATTACTGGCGGAACCTCACCAACACGCGAATTTAACCTCTGGTATCTGGGCCTGGAACCTGGGTTCTATATCCTGCGGGTCAGAGCCGTCAGCAACTCTCCCCTCTGGCTCCCGTCACCATTAACTAACTTAAACTTTGCACCCAGCTGGACGGTCGACGAAACCACAATGCCGCCCGACCCAACACCACTACCAACACCAACAGGAGTAGCAATCAGTGGCAGTATCCTCAGCTGGACTCACGTACCCACCGCAACTGGATACTTCATCTACACGCGCCAAGGCCTTGTTGACTTACGCCGTACCCCTAATCCGATTGCGTTAACGGGCGGCACTACACGCTTCTTTGACCTGACAACATTGGATTTACCAATCGGAACACATAACGTACGCGTGCGCGCAACAACCACTTCCATTCTATGGTTGGACTCGGCATTAAGCATCGACGGCATTCAATTCCATGTACAAGGAATTGTGGAACCGCAACCAATCCCCGCACCAACTGGATTGGTGCTAAACCAAAACACGGGGATAATGTCATGGAACCCTGTCACGGGCGCCACGGGGTATCGGGTCTACGCAAATACGGGGAACGAGGGCTTTCGTGAAATCCATCGCATGTCTGGAACATGGATGACATCTATGAACCTGAATAATATTTCTACGCCATTGGGTGACGGTATACACATAATCCGTGTTGTGGCGGTCGGACAACCGGGGATAAGTCTGGACTCGGCCCCCAGCAACACCGTAACATTCACAATCGGTGTGGGTGTAACCCCTCTGCCTCTGTCTGCGCCGACTAATGTCACGGTTAACCAGGGTACTGGCCTCCTATCATGGTCGTCGGTACACGGCGCAACTCACTACCGAATTTATGTGGGCGGGGTATACCGCCAAACAATCCCCAGCACCTATACATCATTCAACATAAACAACTTCAACACATCACTGGAACCTGGCACCCACAACATCACAATCGTTGCGGGCGGGGCAACAGGGGTCAGTTTGGATTCACCGCACAGTCCATCTGTCATCTTCACCGTTGCGGGCGCGCCTCCTGCTGGCGGCGGCTCTAACGCGGCGATAGTCATTTCTGTCATCATCGGGATACTGGCCGCTGGCGGTGTCGCGGCATTCATATTTCTGAAACAACGCAAACGTTCAAACAACCAAGACTAATGCCACACAAATCAAACCCTTGACACACATGCGGATGATTTGATAAATTCGTGTAATGAACAGGCAAATGAAAAGACTAATTGAATTGCTTGGCGGGGTACACACAACTTCGTGCATCTAACCAACGATAAATCTAAAATTGGTTAGAAGGGGCGAATAATATGATACACGAAAACATTTTGGCGGCGGTCGGTGAAACACCGATTGTTGCACTTGATAAACTTTGTGCGCGGCACAATATTGACGGTCGAATCTTGGCAAAGATAGAATTTCTGTCACCTGGCTTTTCCAAAAAAGACCGTATTGCAAAATACATGATTGAATGTGCGGAAAAATCTGGACGGCTGAAACCTGGCCAAACGGTAATAGAGGCCACCAGCGGCAATACTGGCATCGCCCTCGCCATGGTTTGTGCCGTGCGCGGATATCCGTTCGTCGCGGTCATGAGCGACGGGAACAGCATCGAACGAATCAAAATGATGGAAAACTTCGGCGCGACCGTGGATTTGGTTCCACGAACGGGCAAACCTGGCCAGGTCTCTGGCGAAGACCTTAAACGGGTCGCCGCACGGTTCGATATACTGGCGGACGAACTGGGTGCGTTTCGGGTCGGTCAATTCACAAACGCCGAAAACTTGGATACCCACCACATCCACACCGCGAACGAAATCATCCGCGATGCGGGCGACTTCGATGCCTTTTGTGACTTTGTGGGAACGGGCGGCACGTTCGAGGGCGTTGCCAAACGCCTGCGCGAACATAACCCAAACATCAAATGCCTGCGTGTCATGCCGGCACAAAAGACACACAGTATCCAGGGCGGCGGCTATTTCCACGATGTCCCATTCAAATGCGATACTCGTTGTGACGGTGAAATTGCCGTTGAATGTCGCGATGGGGCATACTGGCGACGTGAATTGGCGACAATCTGCGGAATTGCGGGTGGACTGTCTACGGGTGCAAACTTGGCTGCTGCGGTGCAATGGCTACGCGAAAATCCTGGCAAAACAATTGTCATGTTGGTTAATGACAGCTACCTAAACTATCTGTCAACGCACACGCACTCTTGACATGAACGCCGCAATCGGCGAAACTATACATAACACAAACGGAGGGAACCAAAATGGTTAAACTTGATAAACAAATTCTGGACATGAACAACGGATTTCGTGGCGGTGTAATCATGGACGTCGTGAACGTCGCCGAGGCCAAAATAGCCGAGGCCGCGGGCGCGGTCGCCGTAATGGCACTGGAAAGGGTGCCCAGTGACATTCGCCGTGACGGCGGCGTGGCCCGTATGTCCGACCCCCAAATGATAGCCGAAATCCAGGCGGCGGTAAAAATCCCCGTCATGGCAAAGGTTCGTATCGGTCACTTTGTCGAGGCACAAATTCTCGAATCACTGGCCGTCCAATACATTGACGAGTCCGAGGTTCTAACCCCCGCGGACGACCAATTCCACATCGACAAATCAAAATTCAAAACCGCGTTCGTGTGCGGCGCAACAAACCTGGGCGAGGCCCTGCGCCGTATTAACGAGGGTGCGGCAATGATACGAACAAAAGGCGAGGCGGGCACGGGCAACGTGATAGAGGCCGTTCGTCATTGGCGCAAAATTACTGACGAAATTAACTCGTTGAAAACGGAAAAAGACATCGCCAAACGCGCGGCGGAAATGCGCGTTCCCGTCAAACTGGTTGAATGGGTGCGCGACAACGGGCGACTGCCTGTTGTTACATTCGTTGCGGGTGGCGTTGCAACCCCTGCCGATGCGGCAATGATGATGCAAATGGGTGCCGAAGGCGTATTCGTAGGCAGTGGAATTTTCAAATCCAGCGACCCAAAGGCACGTGCCGAGGCAATCGTTCGGGCCGTCAAAAATTACAACAACCCAAAAATCATCACCGATGCTTCGCGAGGTTTGGGAACATGTATGCCCAGTTTGGAAATTTCGCAAATCCCCGAAGGACAAATCTTTGCAAAACGCGGGATATAGGCTTAACTCGGCATATAGTTGCACACAATAGTACATGGCAAAAAAAATCCTTGCCCTGTCCTTGGTCTTTATTTTTATATCTGTTGGGATATTCGCGGTGTTGCTCACCGTGGTTTTCCCATTGCCATCAAAATACAGGGATGAAATCAACTCCGCCGCACGTCGCTTTGATATCGAACCTGATTTGATTGCGGCCATCATACGGGCCGAGAGCGGTTTTCGCGCGGATGCAGTTAGTCCCCGCGGGGCGGTCGGCCTGATGCAGTTAATGCCCGCAACCGCACGGTATATCGGCGAAAAGGTCGGATTTGCGGACGCGCACGAGAGCGTGCATATACCAAGTTTCAACATCACCCTCGGCACGGCCTACCTGCGATATCTGTTCGATAAATTCGGTGACTTGCAAACCGTGCTGATTGCCTATAACGCGGGCGAGGGACGGGTATCAAACTGGCTAACCATGAATGACTTTTCGACTACGCGTGATGGGCGGGCGGTGTTGCGAACATCCCCATATCCCGAAACCAATGCGTATGTGCGGCGGGTGATGCGTGGACGCTCGTGGTACCGATGGCGAATATAACTTGACTACTATGCCCTATATGGGAGTATAATTGGGTACTATGACTAGTGAGCAAGGCGAACGTGTATTAATTAACTTTAATGTCCAAGGTTCTCCCGAAGGGAGGTTCTTATGTTGATGACCATTGTGTATATTTTTTTGGCGATACTAATTCTGATGTTCATGATTACCGTTCATGAACTGGGACACTATCTGGCGGGCAAGTGGCTGGGCTTTCGTATTAACGAATTTTCCATTGGTTTTGGCAAGGCCCTGTATAAACGCCAGTCCAAGAAAACGGGCGAGGTTTTTGCAATCCGTATGATACCCCTGGGCGGATATTGTGCGTTCGAGGGCGAGGACGCCGCGGGTTCTGGCGGTCACGACGCGGGTAAATCCGAGGTTCGCGAGCGCGAGGACGAAGGCACCCTAGAGGAAAATGCATACGCCAAGCACGAGGACAAAAAGCGCGAGGACGAGTTCCCAGATGCAAAGGGCGTTCCATTTAACCAGGCACCGCCATGGAAGCGGTTGATTGTATTATTCAGCGGCGGTTTCGCAAACTTTATCTGTGCGATTATTTTTTGCGTTGTGTTGATGATGGTGTTCGGATATTACCAAGGGGTAGGATTCGGCAGTATCAGCGACAACAGTCCCAATGCCCCGGGCGAGGGTGTTGCCGTACATGAACGTTTGATGGAGGGGGATATCCTGGTCGGTATCGACGGCGAGCGATTTACGTTGCTAAATGGTTTCAGCCAAGTCATGGGTCGCATCAATGTCCCGCGCGGTGAAACGCGCGAGGTTGAATTTACCGTTTTGCGCAACGACCAAGAGCGAACTATTGTCGGGTACGTAATACATGACCAAGTTCGTAATGCCGACGGCGACCTGGAATGGCGTATAATGATTGGGGTTTATCATGCCGAATCGGTGTACCTGCGCGAGGGATTTTTCAGTGCGCTTTGGCGTGGTTTCTTGTTCAGTTTTGAATTGGCGTGGGTTATACTTGAATTCCTGTGGATGCTGATAACTGGGCAGTTGGGATTATCGGGTATTGGTGGCCCTGGGGCAACGATAAGTGTCATTTCCGAGGCCGTTGGAAACAACCTGATTAATATCCTATTGTTGGTGCCATTGATAAGTGTCAACTTGGCGGTGTTTAACCTGTTGCCTATACCTGCCCTTGATGGTGCGCGTATGGTGTTTGTTGGGATTGAATGGGCGCGCGGGAAACCGGTCAACCCAGAAATCGAGGGGCGCATTCACCTCGTCGGCCTGTTGCTCTTATTTACCCTTGTCATATTGGCCGACCTCAATTGGTTCTTCTTCTGACGAAAAATATTTAATTTGGGTAAAATCCCTTGGGGGGGGTTATTACTTTTGAAATTTCTGTTGGGGGGGGTTTTTCCAAGGAGCCGCGAGGTGTAATATTCAGTTGTCAAAGGTAGCCGACGCCTTTGCAGTTTATGGTAACACGAGGTTTTTGTATGTAAAGGGGGTCACTGACATTTTTTGTCATTCTTCTTCGGTTTCTTTTTCCTCGTCGTATTTATCCAATACCTCGAAATCCAATCCAACTTGGGAACCCATTAGGGTCCCGAATGCCAATTTCTCGGTTCCATGCTTAATGCGAATTTTGTCGAACAGGGCCGAAAATTTGGACAGGGTATCCTCGGCCTCGGTCATATGGAACATGTCCAGTTGCGTTGGACAAACACCCTCGATTAAATTTGACACGGCAACACGCAACCCGCGGACGGGTCGAATATTCACATTTGTACCCCACAGGCGGTCAAACACATGCATCGCCGATTCGGTTATGGTTTGTTGGTTGCTGGTTGGAATTGCTATTGATTCCTGGGCCCCGCACCATGCCAGGTTCGCATCGCGTATAGACAGGGACACGGTACGGCCGCGCAGGCACTTTTTGCGCAGGCGGGTTGCGACCTCTTCGGCCAGGATATATATCAACTGGAAAATCTCGGCCCGTGTTGTCATGTCGCGGGGCACGGTTGTGCCGTTGCCGACACTCTTGACCGTGTCCGCGGCCGTTGCGGGGGATACGGGGTCGGTGTCCATACCCGCGGCCATATGGACAAGTTTATATGCGGTGATGCCGAACCGTGCCGAGAGCAAGTCCGCATCCACCCGCGACAAATCGCCGATGGTGTGTACGTTCAATTGGTTAAGGGTTTTCAACGTGCGCCGCCCGACAAACAACATGTCGGACACGGGCAGAGGGAATATCACATCGCGGTAATTGTCGCGGGTGATGACGGTCACGGCGTCGGGCTTTTTAATATCACTGCCCAATTTTGCATATGTTTTGTTCCACGACACGCCAACGGAAATGGTCAGACCCAATTCATCCCGCACCGTTTGACGAATTTTGTCGGCGATTTCGGGGCCGCTGCCGAATAGTTTTTGCGAGCCCGTTACGTCCAACCATGCCTCGTCAATGCCAAACGGTTCAATCAGGTCGGTGAAACGGTAATATATCTCGCGAACGCGGCGGGAATAGTGACTGTACAAATTGTGTTGGGGTTTGATGATTTTGATGCCCGGACACTTTTGTTCGGCCATCCACACCGCGTCGCCCGTACGAACCCCTGCCTTTTTCGCGCGTTCGCATTTTGCCAGGACGATTCCCTTGCGAACCTCGGGGTCGCCGCACACCGCAACGGCGTGTTCGCGTAATGACGGGTCCAAAATAATCTCTACCGAGGCAAAGAAGTTATTCAGGTCACAATGCAAAATCACGCGGTCGTTCACAGTTCTAGTATAGCCGAAATAAAAAAGGATATGGATAACAAAGTTAGAAAAGCGGTGATTTGTTGTGGCGGGATGGCTACGCGATTTTTGCCGATGTCGCGAGGCGTGCCAAAGGAGATGTTGCCAATATGGGACAGGCCCGCCATCCATTACATCGTGGACGAATTGGTCGCGGCGGGGATAGGGGAGGTTTTGTTTTTAATCGGTCATGGGCGCGAGTCATTGATTAGGTACTTTGACGGGTTTACCGATGTCGACATTTTTTATCGCACCGTGCCGAAACCGTTGGGCCCCGCGGATAACATCATGCACGCGCGGTCGTGGGTGGGGGAAGATGATTTTATCGTTGCATATTGTGATGATGTGTTCAGTGATGGCAATCCGACGATGGAATTGTTGACCATTGACGCGCCCGCGATTTCGGTGTGTTCGGTGCCGTGGGCGGACGCGCACAAATACGGTGTTGTGGTTGACGGGCGAATTATTGAAAAACCCGCCGAGCCAAAATCCAACATGGTTGCGTGTGGGCGGTATTTGTTAACGCCCGTGGTATTTGATTTAATTGCGGATGACAAATGCATGGTGTCGGTTTTGAATAAACTTTCGTTCAAAACATTTGAAACCAAGGCCAAGAGATTCGATATCGGCGGGCCAAGGGGATTGTTCGAGGTTAATCAGTTCGTCAGTCGGTCCAAATGAGGAATTGCAAAATCCATGTTGACCATGAATGCGTGGGCGATTTCGCGGATGATGTTGCGTGCCTCGGTCAATCCGATTTCAACATCGTCTAGGTTTTCGGTTTCGTAAAATTCCGCCAGTTTGTCCGCGTGTGGGCTTTCCTCCAATCCGTAACCCATATTGACCAACAGGTGTGAATAGAAGTGAATAAATATCTTGAAGCAACTGACCGACGAATTTCCAAGCAAGTTTAATGTTACGATGGTGTCCAGGAAGATTTGGTGATGGTCTTCGTGATATTCGCGCATTAATTTTGCCAATGTTTCGGCGATGGATGATGCCAGGTAAAATCGGTTCAAATCGGCGGCGATTCCCATCCCGCCTTGTAATATATGTGCGGTCATAACGCGTGCGCCCGTTATTGTAAATTCGCAGACGTTGAACAACTGCAGTGCGCCCTTTAACTTTGCCGTGGGTTTTTGCGCGCCCGTTGCGTATACGATGCGGATACCCTCGTTTGAAAACAGGGTCAGGCGCAAATCATGTTCTTTGTGTTTATTCGCCGCGACAATTATGGCGGTCAGCTTTTCGACAGGTTTCATCATAATAATATCGCATAGAATTCGCCCCAACCGCAAATAAATAGATATGGAAAAAGAAATGACAACCGAATTGGCGTGGAAACTTTTCGAGAAGACGGGCGAAATCGGATACTTTAACTTATACGTTGCGTTAGGCGGAAAAAACTGATAGACTCTGCCATAGTGAAAAATCGGCAGGATTTAATCAGGAACTTTTGCATTGTGGCGCACATCGACCATGGGAAATCGACCTTGGCCGACCGTCTTTTGGAATATACGAATACCGTGGCAAAGCGCAGTATGCAGGCCCAGTTATTGGACAGCATGGACATAGAGCGCGAGCGGGGGATAACGATAAAGTTAACCCCTACGCGCATGTTTTATGAACACGAGGGCGAGGTGTATACCCTGAACCTGATTGACACCCCGGGGCATGTGGACTTTACGTACGAAGTCAGTCGCAGTTTGAAAGCATGCGAGGGTGCAATTTTGATTGTTGACGCGGCCCAGGGGGTCGAGGCCCAGACATTGGCGAACGCGTATTTGGCATTGGATAATCAGCTGGAGGTCATTCCGGTTATTAACAAAATCGACCTGCCCCAGGCAAGGCCGGAGGAAGTTCGTGCCGAGATAGAACAGGTAATTGGCCTGGGTGCGGGGTTGGCACCGTTAATATCCGCAAAGGAAGGGATAAACATAGCCGAGGTATTGGAACAGGTTGTTACGTTGTTGCCATCGCCAAATGGGGACGAGGGTGCGCCGTTGAAATCGCTTGTTTTTGATTGCTTTTATGATAATTATAAGGGCAGCATATGCTTCGTCCGTATCGTTGATGGTACGGTACGGGCGGGTGACCGTATTCGTTTCATGGCAACGGGCAAAGAATTTGATGTTGTTGATGTTGGAATCTTTTCGCCAAAGATGGAATCGGTTTCCGTGTTGCGTGCGGGTGATGTTGGATATATCACCGCATCGATTAAAACGGTTAGTGAAATCAAGGTGGGCGACACGATAACGTTGGCGACGAACCCAGCCAAAGAGCCGTTACCAGGATACAAAGAAGTAAAGCCAGTTGTGTTCAGCGGATTGTTCCCCGTGGATGGTGACCGTTACGGCGATTTGAAAGACGCGTTGGACAAATTGAAATTGAACGATGCCAGTTTGGAATTTTCGCCCGAAGTGTCCCAGGCCCTGGGCTTTGGGTTCCGTGTGGGTTTCTTGGGATTGTTGCATATGGAGATTATTACGGAACGGTTAGAGCGGGAGTTTAACCTTGACCTGATAACCACCGCACCGTCCGTGTCATATAACGTGCACAAGACGGACGGAAATATCTTGGAAATTTCCAACCCATCCAATTTACCAAAGCCAGTAGAGATTGATTTTATCGAGGAACCGTACGTGTCTCTGGCGATTTTTACGCCGCCCGAGTACGTTGGGCCGTTGATGGAGTTGTCCAATAACAAACGCGGCGAATTCATTGACATGCAGTACCTGGATGCCAATCGGGTCAAGTTGAGTTACCTGATACCCTTGAACGAGATTGTTTATGACTTTTTTGACCAATTAAAGAGTCGGTCGCGCGGATACGCCAGTTTGGATTACGAACCCCACGGCATGGTCAAGAGTAAGTTGGTCAAATTGGATATATTGTTAAATGGACAAATATGTGATGCGTTGTCGTTGATTGTGCATACCGACCGTGCATATGAAAAAGGCAAAGGCATCGCCGAGAAATTAAAAGACGTCATCCCACGCCAAATGTTCGAGGTTCCAATCCAAGCCGCAATAGGCGGCAAGGTCGTTGCCCGTGAAACCGTAAAGGCAATGCGAAAGGATGTTTTGGCCAAATGTTATGGTGGGGATATATCGCGAAAGCGTAAATTGTTGGAAAAACAAAAAGAGGGAAAAAAGAAAATGCGGATGTTGGGTAACGTTGAATTACCGTCCGAGGCATTTATATCTATCCTGAAAACCTAGGTGAGAGGAGAAAATTGATGAAGCCAAAACCGTTGTCGCTGTATTTACATATCCCGTTTTGTACAAAAAAGTGTGACTATTGTGACTTTGTTTCCTTTGACGATAAGTGCAGTCAAATTGATTCATACATAGATGCATTGTGCAATGAAATAAAATCTTATCGTGAACGATGTACGGGCCATGTTGTCGGCACGATTTTTGTCGGTGGCGGAACCCCATCGTTACTGGACACAAAACAAATTGACCGATTGTTCCGCGCGATTCGCGATGCCTTTGTTATCGAGGACGATGCCGAAATCACAATTGAATGTAATCCATCATCCATAACCGCGGCAAAATTAACGACGTACAAACGGGTTGGAATTAATAGGATAAGTTTAGGTATCCAAAGCTATGATACCTTTGAATTAAAAACCCTGGGCCGTGCACAAACGACCGAGTCGGTTTTTCGGGCCTTGGCACGGATTAATGACGCGGGATTCGATAATGTCAGTATCGATTTGATTTACAACATCCCATTACCGCGCGAGGTCGCATTAAGTGGTATGCGGCGAAACATCAGTTACGAGGTCGGGTATATATTTCACAAGGCCCCATTTATCAAACACGTTTCGGCGTACGCATTAATCCCCGAGGACGATACCCCAATGATGGAGCGTTTGGATTACGAAGAATTGTTGGAATTGGACGAAGACAGCGCAATTAACGAGGAATTGGATTTGTACAATGCAATACATGCCCAGGGTCTGCGCCGTTACGAGGTTTCAAATTGGGCACGCCCAGGGTACGAATCCCGCCACAACAAAATGTATTGGGCGGCCGATGCGGAATATCTGGGTTTGGGTTTGAATGCGTCGGGGTTGTTTAATGACGAGCGTTACACAAACACCGATGATTTGGGAATGTACCTGTTAAACCCGAACAAGGTTATTAAACAAGAGGTTCGTCCGCGCGACCGTGTTGTTAACGAGATTATTATGCTGGGGTTACGTACCAAGTATGGAATTGACCTGCGTAAATTGGAGCGGTATGGTGTGGATTTGGTTCGTGAAAAGACAAAGGAAATCATGCAACTGCGCGAGCATAAACTGCTCACCATTACCAAAAACAAAATAAAGGCAACGACGGACGGGATGTACATATTGAACATGTTGATTGAAATGCTGACTTTTGACAAAGAGGCGTTTGAAAGCAACGGAGCGGAGGAGTAGGTAATTATTATGTTACCGCCTTTTTTGGTGCAATTCCTTGCATTCACATTATCATCGGGGTATAATATAGGGTATGGCAACGCGTACGACCAATCTTTACGGTAAAATTACCGTTACAAACCGTGCGATTCGCGCCGTGGCAAATGCCGCGTTGCGTGAGTGTTATGGTGTCGCCGGTGGTCGCGTCAGTTTCATAGATGTCGAAGAAAATAAAATCAGAATGGTTATCCGATTGATATTGAAATACGGCGTTACGCCTGAGGCAATATGCGAATCGGTGCGCAGCCAAATCCGTTATAATGTCGAAAACTTTGCCGGGGCGTCCGTCGTTGAATTAAACACGTTTGTCGTCGGCATTAAATAGAGTAATTTCAAAGGTGATATAAATGCAGAAGAATATAAATGGCGTGATGCTGAAGAAAATGATATCGGTTGGTTTTGCCTGTTTGGATGAAAAGAAAGATTACGTAGACAGTTTGAACGTCTTTCCGGTTCCCGACGGCGATACGGGTATTAATATGGCCAGCACACTGCGAAGTGTCATTCGCGAGGTCGAGGGCGCGCCGTCCAACGAATTGCCAATAATTGCCCAGGCGGTTTCGCGCGGCGGGTTAAAGGGCGCGCGGGGGAACAGTGGGGTTATCCTGTCACAAATCCTGAAGGGTATGATGGCCGAGCTGGCCAAGCCGGTAGACACCCAAGTTGTCGGCAAAATGGCCCGAAAAGTTGCGAACGCAATAACGGGGAACGAGAGTTCGGGTAAACCCCTGACCGATGTTACAACAAAACACTTTGCACGGGCGTTGGACAACGGGTCAAAGGTCGCATACAGTGCCGTTACCGTACCGAAAGAGGGAACAATCCTGACCGTTATTCGTGTAATGGCCGAGGAGAGCAAAAAGATTGCACGGTCAGAGGCGGATTTTGTCGAATTTTTCAAAAAGTTGTTGGCCGTGGGTGAAAACATCCTGGCCCAAACGCCAGAAATGTTGCCAGTATTGAAAAAGGCGGGGGTAGTAGACAGTGGCGGTCGCGGATTGTTGATTTTCTTTGGCGGGATGTTGTCGGCCCTGGACGGAACTATCGAGGTTGCGCACAATTTTGAATCGGACGGCAAGTTAAGTACGGGCGGCATTGACGGCGAGGGTATCGAGGAAATCGACATTGAATTCGCGTACTGTACCGAATTTAACATCACCAACATGAACAAAAAAACCACTATGGCCGCGGTTGATATGTTGCGGGAAAAATACGTGCGCATGGGCGACAGTGTCGTTTGTGTCGGCGATTTGGAAATGTTAAAGGTTCACATTCACACAAATGACCCGGGCGAGGCAATCACGGCGGCCCTGCAATTGGGTGAAATTATCAACCTGAAGGTCGATAATATGTTGCAACAATCCCGTGACCTGTTTGCCGCGCGTGACATAGAAATGAAAGACCAAGGCATCGTTGCGGTTGCGGCGGGCGAGGGAATTGTCACGGTGTTCAAAGACCTGGGGGTTGATTTCGTTATTCGCGGCGGTCAAACAATGAACCCCAGTGCCGAGGACATCGCAAAGGCATGTGACCGCGTACATGCGAAAACGGTCTTTGTGTTCCCGAACAACAAAAACATTATCTTGGCGGCGCGTCATGCCCAAGACCTTTGCAAGAAAAACCTTATCATAATCCCAACCAAGAGTGTTAACGAGGGTATCGCGGCATGTATAGCATTTGCAAGTGAAGCCAGCATCGAGGAAAACACCGAGAGCTTTCACACCGCCGCAACCGCGGTCAAGAGCGGTTCGGTGACATACGCGGTTCGTTCGACAAAGTTAGACAGGTTTTCTATCAAAGAGGGCGAGGTTCTGGGCCTGGATTCAAAAACCGTTGTCGCAAAGGGTGCGAACATTCCCGATGTTACAACAAAGGTTGTCGAGAAATTGGTCGACAAAGAAAGCACCAGCGTCATGTTGTTTTATGGCGAGGGTATCAAGGAAAAGGATGCAAACGCCCTGCATGATAAACTGATGGCAAAGTATCCCGAGTTGGATATCAGCATCATCGACGGGGGCCAGCCAGTTTATTATTACCTGATAAGCGTAGAGTAATTTTTTGTCGAATCGGTCATTGGCCGATTCTTTTTTTCGTACGCATTGACATGAACGAAGTGAATGACAGAGTTAGTCAGGATGGTATGCAATGCATTGTCGCCGCAGGCAAGAAAACTTTGCGTGAATTGTTGCTGGGGTTGGATGTGACGGTGCGGTCGGTGGATTTGGGGACGGGCGTTTCGCACCTGGTTCATCACAGTGCCGAATGCACGGCGGGGAGTTTGTTTTTCGCCGTGCCCGGGACAACGGTGAATGGGGCGATGTATATCGCAAATGCATTGGCAAACGGTGCGGTTGCGGTGGTGTGCGAGGACGAGATGGATTTCAAAATCCCGCATATCGTGGTCCCGAACGTGCGAACGGCAATGAGCGAAATCGCAAAAACATTTTATGACAATGCATGTGACAAAATGGATATCGTCGGGATAACGGGTACAAACGGCAAAACAACAACGGCCAATATGATTTACCATGTAATGCGGGCCAGGGGAATTGGTGTTGGCGTAATCGGAACATTGGGGGCAAAGGCATGGGACGGAAACACCGAAACCGTTATGGAGTGTAAATTAACAACCCCCGACCCAATCGAATTGCATAAGACATTTCATCGGATGGTTGCAATGGGTGTGCGAACAGCAGTAATGGAGTGCAGTGCCCACGCAATCCATTTACGTAAATTGGTCGGCATTAATTTTCGTGTGGGTATCTTTACCAATTTAAGCATGGACCACTTGGATTTTTTTGGAACATACCGCAAATACGCGGACACGAAAGTCAATTGGTTTGCCGACCCGCAAATCAAAACATCGATAATTAATATTGATGATATCGAGGGTACAAAAATCAAATCAAAGCGGATTGTAAAATACTCGCTGGGCGATGTGACCGAGTTGAAACTTTTGCCACAACGGTCGCGATTTCGATTGGGAGGGGTTAAATTTGAAATTCCCGCATCGGGACGGTTTAATGTTTATAACGCGCTGGCGGTGATTGCGTGTTGCCGTGAATTGGGTATTGCGTTGCGCGATATTGCGCGCGGGTTTGCGGTATTGCCAACCGTGCCCGGGCGGTTCAATGTTATTAATGTCGGGGACGCGTGCGCGGTCGTGGATTTCGCCCACACGCCCGACGCATTATCAAAAATCATCGAATCATGTCGCGAATTGTTGAACGATGGCGGGCGGTTGATTACCGTGTTCGGTTGCGGCGGAAATCGTGACATGGGCAAACGGCCAATTATGGGAACGGTATCTGCTCGCCACTCGGACTTTACCGTTATAACATCCGACAATCCGCGAATGGAATCGCCGCGGTCAATCGCCCTGCAAATTCTGGCGGGTGTCAAAATCCACACCGACAAATATCACATGGAAATCGACCGCACGGCCGCAATCAATTATGCCCTGGATATGGCGCGGGCGGGGGACATCGTTTTAATCGCGGGCAAGGGGGCCGAGGATTACCTGGACATCGGCGGCCGAAAAACCCCCTACAGTGATTATGCGGTGATTGATGCATGGAAGGCGACAAAAATCGGCAAGATAAGTTAAAGAGGTGGCGGGTGTGAGTCTTGAATTGGCTATTGTTTATTTCTTGGCATCTTTTGGGGTTGCGGCAATGGCCGCGCCGTTTATAATCGGATTTTTGCGCCGTATGCGCGCGGGCCAAGAAATTTTGAAATACGTCGAAATGCACAAGTCCAAGGGCGGAACCCCCACCATGGGCGGAATCATCTTTATCCTGCCCGTTATATTGTTCGCACCCCTGTTCATTCGGTGGGGAACGCCCTTTGCCTTGGTCGCATTGATTGGGTCGGTTGGGTATGGGTTGCTGGGGTTCTTGGACGATTTCATCAAGGTCAAAACAAAAAACAACATGGGTTTGCGTGCCTATCAAAAAATCATTGGCCAGGGGGGTATCGCAATCCTGGTCGCCGTGTTTTATACCATGGTCAACCCCGAGGGGCGAATTTTAATCCCATTTTTTAACGTATGGTGGGATATCGGATTTTTTATTGCGCCCTTGGTTTTCTTTATAATGATTGCAACAACCAACAGCGTCAACCTGACCGATGGCTTGGACGGTTTGGCGGGAATGGTGACGGTTGTGTTTTTGGTGTTTATTGTAATCTTGTCGCATTTTGTCGATGGCATTGCCAATATCCCTGAATCGGCGGAACTGGGGCAATTGTCTATGATAATTATAGGCGGTCTCTGTGGATTCCTTCTCTTTAATGCAAATCGGGCGCGGGTTTTCATGGGCGACACGGGCAGTTTATTTTTGGGCGGCTTTGTTGCGATGGTGTCTATTTTTAACTTTATGGGTCTGTTCATCCTTGTCTTGGGTGTGATGTACGTCGTCAGTACAGCCAGTGTCATTATCCAAGTCCTGTATTTCAAAAAAACGGGCGGCAAGCGTGTTTTCCTGATGACACCTTTTCATCATCATCTGGAACATCGGGGTTGGGCCGAGGCACGGATAGTATGGCTCTATACAATTATTACAATAATCGCGGGCGCGGGGTTGGTATTGTCCTTTGTGTAAACGAATACACATAGGGCATGAATTTCAAAGACAAACGGGCGTTGGTAATCGGCGGGGGGAGGAGTGGTATCGCGGCGCGTGATTTCCTAATCGCACGCGGCGCAACCGTACGTGTGTATGATGATACCGTAGATACGGTCGAGGCCTTTGACGGGCGCGAGTATGATATAGCAGTCATCAGTCCGGGCGTGCCAATAACCCACCCCTTGGCGGTAAAGTACAAGGATATATTAACCAGCGAGTTTGCATTGGGCCTGGCCGCCAAACACAAGCGCATCATAGCCATCACGGGAACAAACGGCAAGACCACCGTTGTCAACATGATTGCAAATGCCCTTGGCGACCGTGGGGTATTGTGCGGGAATTGCGGAATCCCCGTAACGTCGGTGGGTGACCAGTTGCGAAAGAAAACAGCAGTAGCAGAGGTCAGCAGCTTTATGCTGGAATCCCCCGGTTACTTCCGCCCCAACATCGCGGTGATATTGAACATCACCCAAGACCACCTTGACCGACACGGGACGATGGAACAATACATCGCGGAAAAAAACAAAATTGCCACCCACCAAAAACGCCGCGACAAATTGGTGTTGAACTTTGATTGTCCCAACACGCGCAAACTGGTCGAAGGGAAATCGCAACAAATATATTGGTTTTCCAAAACCGCACGTGTTCGCGGCGCATATGTCGAGGACGGTCATGTAATGTGGAACGCACGTGGGCGGGCGGTGCAATTATTTCACCTGCGCGAATTTGCATGGATTAAAAATCCGCATGATGTTGCAAATTTGTTGGCGTGTGTTGTTGTGTGTATGCTCCTTGGTGTCGGTAAAAAAAACATATTAAATATAGGAAATATCAATGAACACAGAATCCAACACATCGTAACGAAAAATGACATAGCATTCTATAACGACAGCAAAGCCACAAACATCGGCGCGACATTATCCGCGCTTTCGTCTTTTTCATGCCCCGTGAATTTGTTGGTTGGGGGAATGGCAAAGGGCCAGGACTTTCGTACCCTCTTTGAACAAATGCCGAAACAGGTGTCGCGTGTGTTTGTGTTTGGTCACGCACGGGCCGATATCTTGGCGGCGGCCACGGCCGTTGATTATGACCACGTGGAATCCTGCGCGGATATGGCAACGGCATTGGGGAACGCAATCACACACGGCACATCACCAAAGGCAGTGGTCTTAAGTCCCGCCTGTGCCAGCATGGATGAATTCCGCGATTACGCCCACAGGGGGGAAGAGTTCATTAAATTGGTAGGTCTGTATGCTGAAATTTGATGAACCAAAGGTCAAAAAGAAAAAACGGGCAAGGGTACAACGGGAAAGGGTTTTTGATTACGAAAAAACCCTGCTGCGAATCCAGAGGCTTAAACCCAAATACCTGAACCTGGGGCTATTGGTCCCCGTTTTGGCGGTGTCAATCTTTGGCGTGATGATGGTGTATTCCGCGTCATGGTATAACGCGGACTTTTATTTCAATGACCGATTTCATTTCTTTCGGCGGCAATTAATTGGATTGGTGTTGGGCATTTTGATGATTGCACTTACCTATCACCTTGACCATCAAATATACCGCCGACGTGCGTGGCTGATATTCGGCGGGGCGGTTGTATTGCTGTTGCTGGTCTTTGTGCCGGGGTTGGGGATTGAACGGTTGGGCGCGCAAAGATGGATTGGCATAGGCGGCTTTACGATGCAGCCAAGCGAGGTCGCAAAATTCGCGTTCGTTATATTCGCGGCATATATTGCATCTAAAAAGAACGACCAACTAACCAAAGGTCAATTCGTCACCATATTGGGGGCGGGCGGGGTGTTTTGCGGGTTGATATTAATGCAACCCAACCTGTCCATCGTCATGACCTTGGGCGCGACTATGATAACCTGCCTGTTTTTATTCGGTGCAAAGTTAAAACACATCGGCATTTTGATGATTCCCGTATTGATTGCCGTACCCGCAATGTTGGTTGCCGAACCATATCGTATCCGCCGACTGGTCGCTTTTGTCGACCCATGGGCCACACCGCGGGCCGAGGGATTTCAACTTATCCAAAGCCTCTTTGCACTTGGCAATGGGGGCCTGTTCGGTCGGGGTTGGTTAAACAGCACCCAAAAATACATGTTCCTGCCGTTCTCGGAATCCGACTTTATCTTTTCAATAATCGGCGAGGAATTCGGTCTGGTTGGGGCCGTGCTGTTCATCTTGACTCTTGGCATTATCGTTCGGCAGATATTTCGGATAGGGTTCAACGCACGTGACCTGTTTGGCCGTTACCTGTGCTTTGGTATCGGAACGATAATATTCATGCAATCGGCAATCAATATTGCGGTTGTGACGGGCTCTATCCCACCGACGGGCCTGCCATTACCGTTCGTCAGCTTCGGTGGAACCAGTCTGGCTGTGTTCATGGCGGGGATTGGCATCGTCCTGAACATAGATAAACAGAACAAGAAGAGTAGCATCAACATACCCTAGAACATGGGAAAGAGGATAAAGATAGAGGGCGGCAAACCCCTCTTTGGACGGGTAAAATTGCAAAGCGGCAAGAACGCGTGCTTGCCTATTTTGGCGGCCGTAATATTGACCGAGGGTGTCACGGTCATACGCAAAGTGCCACGGATTTCGGACATTGAAAACTTGTTGCTGATGCTGTCTGGTCTTGGGATATGTGTTGAATGGCGGGACGGCGATGTGCATTTGGACACGACGGGAATATTTTACAATGAAATCAATCCCGAAATCGCGCGCAAAATTCGCGGTTCAATATTTGTCTTGGGGTCGATGGTGGGACGATTCAAACGGGCCAGCATGCCTTTGCCAGGTGGGTGCAGCATCGGGGCACGGCCAATTGACTTACATATAGAAGGGTTGCGAACCATAGGCGTAAAAATAAAGGAAACGGCATGCAGGGTAGACTGTGCCGCCGCCCGTCGTGCGGATGGTGTCGTGTATCTGGATTTCCCATCGGTGGGCGCGACCGAGAACCTGATACTGGCATCTGTCCTTGGCCGCCATGTCACCAAAATCGTCAATGCCGCGCGCGAACCGGAAATTGTCGATTTATGTAATTTCTTGCGTGCGTGCGGGGCATGTATATCGGGCGACGGTACGGATGTGATTGCCGTACATGGCGTATCAAAATTAACGGGCGCGAATTACACGCCAATCCCCGACAGGATAAACACGGCCAGCTATATGTTGGCGGTCGCCGCGGTGGGCGGGGATGTAACGTTGGAATGTGCGCCCCGAACACAACATGAACTTGGTACAAAAACTGGTGCGGGCGGGGGTTGATGTTCGTGTGGGTGTGAACACAATGCGCGTTGTTTCCAGCCGCCAAACACGTATGCGGGTTCCGTCCATCCAAACGGCATCATACCCGGGCTTCTCGACGGATGTCCAGAGTCAATACGCCGTCCTAGCGATGATGGGCCGCGGGCGCACAACTATCACCGAAAATCTCTTTGAAGACCGTTTCAAATACGTGGACGAGCTACGGAAACTGGGCGCGCGAATATGCGTTCGTGGCCGTACGGCGGTCATCGTGGGAACGCAAAAACTATCTTCGGAACCAATCCAATTATTTTCACACGACCTGCGCGGTGCCGTCGCGCTTGTTATCGCGGGCCTTGTTGCCGACGGGCAATGTATTGTTGAAAATGCCGAACTGGCATCCCGCGGGCACGAGGACATTGTGCGCGACTTTGCGCAACTTGGTGCGGATATAACATGGATGTAAACGTTTGACGATTTGGCGGTTTGCGCGGTACTATAGAACAGGTATATGGCGAACCGAAGATTATTGATTGTCTTAATCGTGTTCATCGCCGTCGCGGGTTTGGCAATCGCGGGCGGCAGTATCTTTCGTGTCCGCACGATAGAAGTCCGCTTTACAAACACCTTGGATTACATTGGCGAGCCCAACAGGACGGCCGTTCAAAACAGCCTCGCCACGTCCATAGCCTTTCAACACGGGAGGAGCAGTCTCTTCGGCGTCGACCGAACACGCATCCGCACAACGATAGAGGCCGAGGATTTCCGTGTCCGCGTAACAAATATAGAGGTTCGTTTTCCAAATATCATCAGGGTCAGTGTCCGTGAAAGATACCCCGTATTTGAATATCGTATCGACAACCGCAGGCTAATATTTGACAGTCAACTTCGTTACGTCGTCCCCGGCAACCAAATTCCAACCAACCGAAATATCATCGACATAACGGGGCAACTGGGTGCAACGCCCGAATACCTCTCGACCCTGATGCCTGGGGATTTCTTCTTTGACATATTGGGGCCCGCGGATACCGAGGTCGCCCTTCGCGCCCGCCGCCTTGTTGAAATTGCCGACCTGTTTTGGGCCCGCAATAATTACGAAGACAGTATCAACCACCTCTTTTACTCTATCGAATTTCCATTCCTCTCGGCCGCATGGGCCAATACCGAAGACATGTTCCTGACCCGACGGGGCAGTGGCGGCGGACCAACCAACACGTTCATTTGGATTCGCGGCATAACACACGAGGGCGACTTTCGCCGAATGTTAACCTCGGTATGGGATGTGTTGGAAAACCGCATGACCCATTACCCGGGCCTGTACGAGGTTCGTATCCAAGCGCACAACAATCGGGTTGCGGTCATGCACGACCCGAATTGGACGCCGGAAAGGTAGGGAATTATGAGAGACGAATTTGCGATATTACATTTTGATGGGTCGAAAATGGCGATGGCGGTCGGAACACGCGTTGGCGCGAATTTTTCAATAAAGCGTCAAGCCAATCTGGATTATAGTGGCATTCTCGACGGCGAATTTGTCGAACCTGCCGAAATGCCTGGCCTCCTTGCACAACTAACCAAAAAGGTCACGGGCCAACTACGAACAACCACCCTTACTATCGAGGTTCCCGCAATGTTCTGCCGTGTTTTCGTCGACACGATAACCGACACATTTGAACGCCCACGTCGGGTAACAAAACGGGATATCGACCGCGTGATGAAACGCCCAAACGAACACCTGGCCGAGGCCGCGGGAATGGTACCCGTGCACATGGACATAATGTACTGGCAACTGGATGGTGCGCGTCCGCAATTAAACCCCGACGGCGCAACCGCAACCGAACTGTTTGCAAAACGCAGTGTCATCTTCGCCCTTGAATCATTTGTTTCAATCATCCGCAACGCCCTGGTGGGCTTGCCTTTTACCGATGTCGAATTTGTACCTGCGCCCCTGTCACGTGCGTTATATTTAATTGACGAGGAATCCCGCGACGCGGGTTGCCGCATGCTACATTGCGACATGTTCTCGACCACCGTGGTGTCGGTGGCGGGGGACAACCTGTCGGCTATTCACACCGTGCCGTTGGGCATGGCGCATGTGGCGAACGACCTTTGTGTCGTATTGGAATGTGACTATCCCGTTGCGCGCGGTCTAATGGGCGCGCTTATGTTAAATCTAACCCCCTCCGATGGGGATGAATTGGACATTGCGGGCGAACGTTTTGATACACAATTGGTCGGCGACATCGTCCGTGCCCGTCTGTCCGAAATCGCCGAAGGTATCCTTGATGCCACGGGCGATGGCAAAATGTACATCTGTGGCGGCGGAATATCCGCAATCCGCGGCGGCCGTGATTTCCTTTCACGTGAACTGAACATCCCCCTTGTTCAAACCTTTTGCCCGCGCACCGCAATGGCGGATGCCGAAGACCCCGCAATCCACGCCATCCTCAAACGCTTCCGAGGGTGATTGTTGAAATTGTGCTTGCCAAATCTATGCCAATGTTGTATAGTGGTGGGTACGTAATAATTAATGTGGAGATTTTAACATGAATTTGGTCGAGCTTATCGAAAAGGAACAAATTACACGGGAACCGTTCCCGTTTAATGTGGGTGACACCGTCAAGGTTCACTTCAAAATTGTCGAGGGGAACAAAGAACGTATCCAGGTTTTCGAGGGTCTCGTAATCGCACGCCGCAACGGTGGAATTCGTGAAACATTCACGGTACGCAAAATTAGCTTCGGTGTCGGGGTAGAACGAACCTTCCCGGTCCACAGTCCACGTATCGACAAAATAGAAGTAATCCGTCATGGTGATGTTCGCCGTGCGAAACTTTATTACATCCGCGACCTGACGGGAAAGGCCGCTACACGTGTCAAAGAAAAACAACGCGTAGTTCCCGCCAAAACCGAAAAGGCACCAACTAAAAAGGCACCAGTCAAAAAGGCCGCCGCACCAAAAGCCGAAAAAGTTGAAAAGACCGAGGAAGTAACAACTCCCGCCGCTGAATAATACGAACAAAAGGGGCCCGTACGGGCCTTTTTTTACTATTGTTTTGCATATCCCCAAGCACAAAGCGGCAATTGTTTTTGATATGGGAAATTTATAAAATGATAGTTGGAGGAGATTTTAATATGGACAGAAACAATATCGATTACTACCTTGGAATGTATGGAATACGGGAAACTGGAAACGATGCCGATGACATGCGCGCAATCATGGGCGCGGCGGGCGACCCAGGTGTATTAAATGAAATGAGTGCGGGCTTGGTAAACATGGGCGCGGCACGTGATGTCGCCGACCTGCCAAACGATTCCGAGAACTGGAATCTTATGCTGAACGGTTTGTCGGAAAAGGCTCTGCCAATGGTTCCAACCTTGGCAACGGCGGTAGAGGCTGACTACATCGCAAAATCAAACAAACTGGACGGGGTATATATGGCCAGTCGTAATATCGCCGACGCTGCGGCCGATGCAACCCTGGCCCAGGTTCACGATTTCGCAACTTCCGAGGCGGTCTACTTCGGTCGTATGCGGGGCGACGGCGACCTTGCACCTGCTGCACCTATATTCGGTAACGATGCGGGTGTTGCGGCACGTGTCCAAACAAACTTGGTTGCCGCCGACCGTGCGTCTGGATTGATGGGTGAAATCGAAAACACCCCCGTGAAGAATGGGGTATACGAGGGCGTCAGCAAATTAAAGGCAAGCGACATGAGTCACGAATTCCGCAAAGATGCAATGTTTGCACATCAACTAGAGGCCGAAAACTACGCCCAACAAAAAGACGTAATGGGAACAATCAACCAATACATCGCGGAAAACGTTAAAAAAGACACAACCAACCGTAACTAATATGTTAATATAACCCTATGGAAATCATCGGGGTAACGGGGTTAAGTGGGGTTGGCAAAACCGAATACTGCCGTCGTCTGGCATCGGACGGCGGCTTTTTTGTGTGCGAGGTCGATAAACTCGTCTACGCAACCCTCGACAACCCCGACTTCATAACACGGGCCCAAAAACTGTTAAACGCAACATGGTCAAATCGGCGGGAATTGGGCGAAATCGTCTTTTCAAAACCGCGGGAAACTATCGACCAATATAACTTGCTGATTTGGTCATATGTCGAGCCGCAAATCGACACCGCAATTGAATTGGCCCGAACCAACGGCACGGGCATCCTAATCGAATACCTCTTTTTGAATATTACAAAATTCTGGGACATGTGTACAAAACGGGTTTTGGTTACGCGCGCGGACGGGGAACGTAAACGGGCGGCGGCACGGCGTGATTCCGTATCAATCGAATATATCGAAAAACGTGACGCGGCATTCCCATTTGTTTTTGACGAGGCTGACTTTGACGAGGTCATCAGGGTAGAACACCGCACAACCGCCTTTTTCGCGGGTTCCTTTGACCCGTTCACAAACGGTCACTTGGCCGTGGCGCGTGCGGCGTTGGAACTGTACGATGACCTGGTAATCGGCATAGGCATAAACCCAAACAAGACACGAGCATTCGACCGTGACAAAATGCGTGCGGCAATCCATGAAACCATAGACACCAAATGCATCATATATGACGGAATGACGGGGGATGCGGCACGCGAACATGGGGCGGCTATCCTTGTTCGCGGCCGTGGCAACGATGAATACGAACAAACAATGGCAAAATTCAACCGCGAAAACTTCGACCTTGACACCGTTTTCTTTGAAACGGGAATGGACATTTGCTCCTCCAAAATCAAAAAAATGGCACGTGACGAAATCCTGGGCCTTGTTCCGCCCCCTGTGCTAAAATTGATGTATGGAAATACGGCTGATTAAAACATCCGACGATGAATATCGCGGTGAACTGGAACTACGGGACAGGATTCTTCGCAAACCCCTCGGCCTAAACCTCTACGACACCCTCGGCGATGAATCGGGATACTTTCACATCGTCGCCATGGATGCGGATGACGTCATCGGGTGCCTGGTACTGGTTCCCGTCGATCCAAACACCATCCAAATGAAACAGGTCGCGGTGGATGACAAAACCCAAGGCCGAGGCATCGGCAAACGGTTGGTCACCTACGCCGAACAATTCGCCAAAACCACGGGCTTCCAAAAGATGGTTCTGGACTCACGGCTAACGGCCCTACCATTCTACGAACGACAGGGTTACCGGGCCGTGGGAGAGCAGTTTCTCACGGTCGGTCTACCACATTTACGCATGGAAAAGGACTTGTAATTCAACATCCCATGTGATAATTTATCGGTAATGGAAATCGTATACCCACATGATGAGTATATTGATTGGCTCCGCCATGCGGATTATAACGTTTATAAAAACCAGGGTGAACGCCCTTACATAGAATTGCCAAAGTTTGCGGGTCACGATTACATCGGCCCGCTTTCTAAATCTAACTACAATCTCAAACGCTCTTTGCGCCCGGGGGTTCTCCCACTCGACGGGGGAAAACTGGGTTACCTGGTCTTGATGGCCCAAATCCCAATCATCGGACAACAAAATTGTGACCCCCTTGACTGGGACTTGGTCGACGACGATGAATACGAACTCCTATCCCGCCAATTCGATTGGTTTGCAAAAGACAAAAACATCAACCGTGTTCGCGACAAAACATTTGCTTTCCGCGAACAATACAGACGCAAGCAACTGCCCATCGAAACCAAACGCCGCTCGGTGAACTTTGGCGTGGTCGAAAACCAGGCAAAACTTTTTCCCAAAAAACTGTTGACAAACGATACTATGCAACGTATAGTATAGTGTGAAACACAATATGTTAGACATGTGTGTCCTGGCGGTTCTGAACCGCGGGGACAGCTACGGGTGGCAGGTCATCAAGGACCTCGGCGATGTAATGGAGGTCAGTGAAAGCACCCTCTATCCCGTCTTGAGGCGGCTCGAAGCAGGGAACAGTGTCCGCACCTACGAAGAACCCCACAACGGCCGATTGCGAAAATACTTCCACATCACGAACATCGGAAAACAACGCCTGCGCGACTTCCAATCGGAATACGGGGCAATCGAAAAAATATACAGATTCATCTTGGATTCAATACGGGAGGGCAAATGACAACGAAAAAAGAATTCCTAATACGGCTGCTGGACGAAACGGGCGACACACACCTGGTCGCGTACTATGACGAATTAATAAGTGACCGTGTAGAGGCAGGCGAGTCCGAGTCGGACGTAATAAAAACCCTAGACATAAAACGGGTCGTCCGCAACAGCGAATTTGAAACCGCGCGCATCGACCTGGAAACCGAAACCCGTGACAAACGCGGCGGACGGGGCTGGGTGGTTCTGCTGATGCTCTTTTCCGCACCTGTCACAATCCCACTCGCGTTCGCACTCCTGATAACACTAATATCCCTGTTCGCGGTCGCTATCGGTATGGTGGGCGGCGCGGCTGGCGGCCTGGTAATGGGCGGCCTGGGCATCGTCGAAATGATAAGGATAAGCGAACCAATAGGCCTAATTTTATTAAGCAGCGGTCTCTACCTAATCGGCCTTGTAATAATTGCGGTTCTGGGTGTCTGGATAGGCCGCTTGCTAATCCGTCTATACGGCTGGATTGTCGTCAACTTTTTCCGAATCGGTAAAAACAGGAGGAACGCATAAATGAAGAGATTCAAAATAATCTGCTGGGTACTAATCGCCGCTGGCCTCGGCCTGGCAATCGCGGGCATGGGCGTGTACGGATTTGACTTCAATGCAATGGCGGCGGATTTCCGCGGCGAACATCATTTTGTGGTCGGTTACGCCACCCCCGAAACAACCCCAACCTCCGTCCGCATAAACATTCGGTCGCAAAACGTCATCGTCCGCACGGGGGATGACTTCCGTATCGACTATCACATGAACGTACACTATTCCACCGTCACAAACCGTATGGATGGGGACGAATGGGTATTTGAAAAATCACGCCGCTGGGCATTCTCATTGTTCGATGCCCAACCATCCCACACATGGCGCGTATACGTAACCATCCCCGCCAACTTCAATGGGCCACTGGTGCTGGATAACAGGAGCGGCAACATGGATATCGAGGGCCTCACCCTGGAAAATCTAACGGTAAACGGGCGCAGTGGTAACATAAGTATCCGCAACACAACTGTCAGGAATCTTACAATAGATAACAGGAGTGGCAACGTCAACGCAAACATCAACACATGGGAACCAAACTGGACGGTTGCGAACTATCGCATAGACACAACAACGCGCAGTGGCCTCGTGCGCCTCAACGGTAATCGGGTCGGCTCGGGTGTCCAATCCAACGGCACGGACGGAAATATCCGCATAACGAACAGGAGTGGCAATATAAACTTGCGATTAACCTAATTCGATGGTAAAATGGTTCCACACCATTTAACCAAAGGAGTTTATAATAATGAACCTGTGGCATGACTTTGACGAAAAAAAAATCCAACCGTCTGAATTCCACGTTATCACCGAAATCGAACGCGACACAAAGGTAAAATACGAAATTGACAAAGACACGGGCCTGCTAAAACTGGACCGTGTTTTGTCGACATCGCTCCGCTTCCCGGGCAACTACGGCTTCATGCCAAAGACGTTGTCAGAGGACGGCGACCCCCTCGATGTATTCATCATCATGCACGAAACGGTAAAGCCAATGACTATGGTCAAATGTGCACCAATAGGTTATATAGAAATGATTGATAATGACGAGGCCGACGAAAAAATCCTGGCCGTCCCATTGTACAAGGGCAGTTACTTTGCCCAATTCACGGACATCAATGAAATCCCACAAAATTTCATTAACGAGGTCGTTCATTTCCTCCGCGTGTACAAAGACCTGGAAAAAGACAACCGCGTCGAAATCCGCGGCGTTCACAACCGCGCGGCCGCCGAAAAAATCATCATCGACGCAAAGGCCCGCTACAACCGCGCCTTCCCAAAAAAGAGATAACAAAAATGTCAGTCGACAGTTGACATGGACAACCCACGAATGATATCATGTGACATGGCCTTTCGCAGAAGGAAAACTTCTGCCGCGTTCAATCTGGAACGAAAGCCCAAGGGAGGAAAAAAAAGTATGAACAAAGTGAATGACGTCACGAGCAAGTCAGGTACTCAAAGCATTGCCGCCGCAGGCAGAAATTACGAGTGCATGATGATTATCGGCAGCAACGTCGCCGAGGACAAGCGGGGAGAGCTTGTAAAACGCTTCCAAAAAATGGCGGGCTCAAACGTCATGGTCGAAAAAATGGGTGTACGGAAATTCTCCGTGCCAATCAATTACCGCAAAGAGGGCTTCTATGTCCTGCTACACTTCGCGGCGGCACCTGACAAGGTCGCTGAAATGACCGCGGCAATGAACATCACCGACGGCGTCGAACGCTTTATGTTCGTTGAAAAAGACGAAAAAATGTTGGCGGCTGATGCTGAACGTCGCGCACGCCGTGCGGCCGCACGCGCGGAACGCATGGGTAACGAAGAAGGCAAAGCAACACCTGTCGCAGAAACAAAGGAGTAATATATGAACCGTATAGTAATTATAGGAAACTTGACCCGCGACCCCGAACTCCGCCAAATTAACACAGGGGCCAGCGTCTGCAGCTTCAGTGTCGCCGTAAACCGCAAATTCCCAAACAGCGACGGCAGCCGTAACGTAGACTACTTCAACGTATCGGCATGGCGTCAACTTGGCGAAAACTGCCACAAGTTTCTTAAAAAAGGCCGAAAAGTAGCCGTCAGCGGCGAACTCCAAGTCCGTCAATACGACGACAAAGACGGCGTAAAACGTACGGCCGTTGACATCAACGCCGACGAGGTAGAGTTCCTGTCACCACGCGGTGCCGAAGAAGGCGCAGACATGAGCGACAGCGGCCCAACCGACGGCGGAATGGCACCTGTTGCCGACGACAACCTTCCATTCTAACCAGGCGAGGGCCTGGACCCAATATTGAAAACAATTTTAAGGAGTATCTCATGAGTGAAGAAATACAACAAACACAAACAAACGAAGACCGTCCATTTGTAAAAAAAGCCCCACGGCCTAAAAAGCGTCCATGCCCATTCTGTATGAGCAAGAGTGTCTATATTGACTATAAGGATGGTCGATTGACAAAATACGCAACCGAAAAAGGCAAAATCATCTCACGCCGTCAAACTGGCCTGTGTGCAAAACACCAACGCGAACTCACCGTCGCCGTAAAACGCGCCCGCAACATGGCACTTATCTAGAAAAACCCCCCCCAACAAAAAACGCAAAAGTAAAAACCCCCCCCAGGCCTACGGCTTCGGACCAATCGAAAATTCTTCGAATTTTGTCCGAACTTTCCCTAAATCCGTACGCTCTGCGTACATGTATGACACGTGGTCCGAAGTTGGTTAGGGTTACGAGCCAAAACTATACGAATGAATCCCTGACAAACACAAAAGAGGTTCCTAATGCCTCTTTTTTCGTCCCCCGCATATGATGAGCTATGGATTACATACACTTTGTCGGGATAGGCGGGATTTCGATGTCGGCCTTGGCCGAAATAATGCGCACACGGGGAAAAAAGGTCAGCGGCAGTGACATTTCAATAAACGGTCACGCCACCGAAAACATCCCCCCCGATGCGGATACGGTCGTCATCAACGGCGCAATCTCCGACGACAACCCCGAATTGGTTGCCGCCCGCGAACGCGGCCTGCGCATCGTTCGGCGAGAGGAACTGCTGGCCCTGGTTGCCCGCGAATACCGCAACGTAATCGCGGTAGCTGGTGCCCACGGAAAGAGTACCACCACGGCCATGATTGCCTCAATCTTCATAGCAGCAGGCCTAAATCCAACCGTTCACAATGGGGCCCGAGCGTTAAGCGAGGACACGACGCCGCAAACACTCTCTGATGATGCATTGCCGCCACAGGCATTGGGTGGGCCGGGGAACTTGGTCATCGGCGGTGACGAATTCTTTATCACCGAGGCATGCGAGTTTCGCCGCAGTTTCCTGGCACTGCACCCAATGGTATCGGTCATTACGAACATCGACACCGACCATATGGATTGCTATCGTGACTTGGATGATGTGATTGCGACATATCAACAATTCGCCGACCAAAGTAACGTTGTGGTCACAAACGAACCCATCAAACATCCCAAAGTGCTCGAATACACAAAAGTCGATTTCCCCTTGGGAATTCCGGGCGAACACAATCGCGAAAACGCAGGGGCCGCCGCCGCGGTCGCGCGCCACTTCGGCATCGGGGAAGATATAATACGCCATGCTCTTGCATCATTTGACGGGATATCGCGGCGGTTTGAATTACTGGGGGGTATTGATGGTGCGGATATCATAACCGATTACGCCCACCACCCACGCGGGATTGCGGCAACCCTAAAAATGATTGACGGATTATATCCCCGCACCTTAATTGTTTACCAGCCGCACACATACAGTCGAACCAAGCATCTGTTCACGGACTTCACCGACGTATTCCATGATGTGGATGTTGTGTTTTACAAAACATACAGCGCGCGCGAAAATCCAATAGCAGGCGGTCGCGCCGAGGACATCGCAATGGCCACGGGAAAAGATTGCCTCCTGTCCGAACGCCACTTGCGTAATTACATTTGTTGTGCGGCGTGTGAATACGATGCGATTATTTTTATGGGGGCGGGGGATATTGACGACATTGCACGCAGAATTGTTAATCAACCCATGTGACCTTTGCTTCGTCATAAAAGCCGCGCCCACCAAAATCTTCGGCGGGTTCACCAATTGCAATTATGCAAAATGGAACCTTATCGGGTGACAGATTCAAAATTCGGCGCGTTTGCTCCATATATTCCGTAACGGGATGCAGGCCACACCAGCAAGTTCCAAGTCCCAACTCGGTTGCCGCAAGCAGGATATTCTGTGTTGCGGCTCCGCAATCATGTTGCCACATTCCTTCGCCTGATTTACCGCTTTGGGTGTCAGGCAAAGCACACACAACAATGGCGGCGGCTGCGGTTTTTAACATCTTTGCAAAGCTGTGGAACTCGACGAACTTATCCAGTACTTTGCGGTTGCGTATGACTGTAAACTCCCATGGACGGGTGTTACATGCGGACGGTGCGTGCATTGCTGCTTCTAATATTTGTTTCAGTTGCGCGTCTGTGACGGTGCCGTTTGGGTTGTATCGGCGGATGCTTTTTCGTTTTTTAATTATTTCTGTTACCATGATTGTATTGTACACCACATTTGGAAATTGCGTTGACAATTTATGGTTGTTAGAGTAGAATAAGGGGTATGAAAAAAGATATTCACCCAAAAGTAAAAGAAGCAGAATTTGTATGTGCATGCGGTGCGCGTATGATGAATGAAACAACAAAGAACGAAACAGAGGTCAAGATAGATATCTGTAGTGTTTGTCACCCATTCTTTACGGGCAAGCAAAAGCTTGTTGACACCGCAGGACGTGTTGACAAGTTTAACAAGCGTTACGCAACGGCAAAGAAGTAAGCCACGTGAAGGTTTCAGAATTAAGAAAATTGTTTATTGACAAGAACCTCTTGACCGAGGTTCTTTCATATGTTTTGGGTATTTCGCGTTCCGATGTATTCAAGTTGAATGAAGTAGATGTAAAGACCGCAAAGCGAGTTAAGAGAATTGCCAAGAAGGTTAACCGAGGTGTTCCTTTGGCGTATGTGTCGGGCGGGGTGTGGTTTTATGATTTGCCGATTATGGTTAATCGTCATGTATTGTGTCCGCGTCATGATACAGAGATTTTGGTTTACGAGGTGTTGCAGAGATTGCGTGGCGGTGAACAGGTGTTAGACCTTTGTACGGGTAGTGGTTGTATTGCCATCGCCATCGCAAAGAATTCGGATGCAAGAGTGTTTGCGACAGATATATCAAAGAAGGCCGTAGAGGTTGCGAGGAAGAACGCGGTCATGAATGAGGTTGTTGTCAGTTTTGATTGTGGTGATTTGTTAGACGGTCAGGGTGTATATGATGTGATTGTTTCAAATCCGCCATATGTGCGACCGCCAGAGATAGGGGCGCATGATGTGGGTGTGTTTTATGAACCGCGCATTGCCTTTGATGGTGGGCCGGATGGATTGTGGTTTTATCGCCGAATTGTGGCGGATGCGCATAGACACTTGCGCGCGGATGGGTTTTTGGCCATGGAAATTGGTTATGACCAAGCGGAGGATGTAAGGAACTTGCTTGCATCCCATAATTGGTGTAACATAGAGATTATCAAGGATTTGGCCAGCCGTGACCGTGTGGTCATCGCAAAGAGGGGTAGTGAGTGAACGAGAAGCTTAATGGAATTTATGCGGAGTACAATCAATTGTTAGAGCAGCTGCAGGATGAGGCGGTGATTTCAGATTACGAGGAGTATCAGAAGTTGGCCAAGCGTCAGAGTAAGTTGCAACCGACCGCAGATGCGTATGAGCGGTACATGGCATTGGAGAAGGCAATTGCGGCAACGAAGTTGATGTTACGGGCCGAGAAGGATGCCGAGATGGTCGAATTGGCCAAGATGGAGATTTCGGAGAACGAGGCAGGGTTAGAGCGTGTGCGAGAGGAGTTGTTGATGTTGCTTATCCCTCGTGATGAGCGTGATGACGGCAACGTCATTATGGAGATTAGGCCAGCCGCGGGTGGTGATGAGGCGGGGTTGTTTGCGGCGGGGTTGTTGCGGATGTATACGATGTATTCGAGTTCGGCGGGGTTTCGTGTCGAGATTAACGATTTGGAAGAGAGCGAGATTGGTGGATTGAAGACCGCGACGATTACGATTAGTGGTGATGGTGTATTTGGGAAGTTGAAGTATGAGAGCGGTGTTCACAGGGTGCAACGTGTTCCAGAGACGGAAACGCAAGGGCGTATTCACACGTCGACCGCGACCGTGGCGGTATTGCCAGAGGCGGTATCGGTGGATGTTAAGATTGAGGATAAGGATTTGCGGATAGACGTGTATCGTTCCAGCGGTGCAGGTGGTCAGCACGTGAACAAGACCGAGAGTGCCGTTAGGATTACGCATATTCCGACGAACATTGTTGTTGCGTGTCAGGATGGCAGGAGTCAGATTAAGAATAGAGAGAAGGCGATGCAGATTTTGCAGGTGAAGTTGGCCGACCATTACCAGACCCAGGAAGATGAGAAGTACGCGGCGGAGAGGAAGAACCAAGTGGGGACGGGTGACAGGAGTGAGCGGATACGGACGTATAACTTTCCGCAGGGGCGGGTGACAGACCATCGGATTGGTAAGTCGTTATTCAATATCACCGCGTTTATGAATGGTGAGATTGAGGAGATGGTCGAGGCGTTAATCTTGGAGGGGAAGAAAGCAGCCCAGGGTGGCTGACTCTCTTTTGTGATTGTTCATTGGTTAGGATACTTTTGTTGAGGCGCCTTCGTCTTCGAGGCCTTTTACGAATTCAAGGAATGTTGAGACGTCTTTGAATTGGCGGTAGACGGCGGCGAAGCGCACGTAGGCGATTTCGTCGATTGCCTTTATCTCGTGCATGATTAGGTCGCCGATTCGTACAGAGGAGACTTCTTGGTCGAGGTAGCCCGATAGGGTTTTTTCGATGTTGTTGACGATTTGGTCGATTTGTTCGATGCCGACGGGGCGTTTTTCGCAGGCCTTTTGAATTCCGCGTTTGATTTTTTGCGGGTTGAAGGATTCGCGGCTGCCGTCTTTTTTTATTACCAGGATTGGGATGAGTTCCACCGTTTCGTAGCTGGTGAAGCGTTTTCCGCATTTTAGGCATTCGCGGCGGCGGCGGATGCTGTTGCCTACTTCGTTAATACGGCTGTCTACGACTTTGTTGTCGGGGTTTCCACAAAACATACATTTCATAGAGATATATTAACACAACATATGGTAGTTGGCAACAGATATGAGCGCAATTTCCCCGAAAATCCCTTGGGGGGGGTTATTACTTTTGCGTTTTTTACTGGCGGGGGTTTTGCTGGGAAAACTGCGCTTTGGTCTTGTTTCGGCCAAAAGGCCGAAACGTTCGACTTTTCGCTTGTTTTCCCTACGCCCGACCCCAGACGCTCGCAAGCGTAGCTTGCTCGGGGTCGACTTTTTATTTTGCGACACGTTGACACTGTCCTCCCACGTTACTGTAACATGCGAAAAGTTGTTGTTCCCTCGTCGGCCCTTGTGCGTATGTATCCCGAGCAATATAATATCCTCCCTTGTGCCTTTAGGGTAGCATGGGATTTTTGGGGGTCAAGGGGTGGACTGACACTTTTGTATGATTAGGCCATGGCGCGTTTTTTGCGGAAGTGTTTGATGGTGAAGAACGCGGCGGCGACGACACCGACACCAGCGATGATTATCCCGATTAGTTGCCAGGTTGTTAGGGTGTCCGTGACGATGAAGCGGGTTTCGACGTAGCCGTGGCGGATGCCCATGTCGGGGTCCTCGAAATTAATTCGGGTGAAGGGGCGGCTCCTGTCTAGGCGCCCGATTACGCGGATTTGTTGGCGGTGGAGGAGGGTTATGTCGACCTGGGGGTTGGCACCGAGTGGGTCGAAATAGACCTGGGCAAATTCGTAGCCAGATGGCAGGATTATGCGTGCGTTAGGGGAGAGGATGATTGTGGATGGCGGTTCGTCGAAGTAGATGATGTGGCCGGTATAGACGAAGCCCGCGTATAGGCCGGCGGTGTTGGGGTTGCCGTTTTCGTCGACGCGGATTTCAAAGAATTCCCATCCCGTTGGTTGGCGGCCATCGGGCACAGTGATGCGGCGGATAATTGAGAGTCCGCCAGCGTCGTTGATTGCGCGGCGGTCGAGTTCAGAGCCGACCGTTATGCCCCAGCCGACGGGCGAGTTCATTGGTGTGGATGTTGGGTAGCGGAAGATGAGAACCCCGCCCACGATGACACGGCCCGTGTTTGTTGTGTTGTTTGTGGCGGTGCCGAAGATATTTTGGGTTGTTGAGTATGTTGTGTGTGTTAGGAATTTGCGGTTGATGTAGCCGACGCTGCTGCCTACCCTTACATACGCGTAGGGGAAATCCACACCATTGCCGATGGCGCGTGGTGTGATGATTTGGACGATTGTGCCAGGCGCGACCTCTCCCAATGGGTTTACGGATGCGGGGAATTCAAAGAGTTGAGGGGCTTGGCTGTGAATTGTTTCCACCGCCATGAATAGTGGGTTGGATTCGGATGGGGCGAGGATTGGGCCAGGCCTAGTATAGTCGTAGTGTTGCCATGCGTGCGGGTAGCGGAGGCCCCAGACGGCGGTGTCATCGGATGATGTCAGGGCGAGCGATTCGACGGCGTGGCGGAGGCCAATCCAGTACAGGGTGTTGTTTAGGCGGTCGAACGAGAGGGAGGGGTTGCCGCCGAACGATGCGTTAGGGATGTCGGTGCGTGTTCCCGTGTGGTGGAAGAATGCGCCGTTGTTCGAGTTGTCGGTGCCGATGACGATTGGGTTGCCGAGTGTGTCCACGGTGATGTCGCGGATGGTAGCGGCGGTGGGGAGAGTCAGGGCGGTGTGCGTCCATGTTGTCATGTTCACGGCGACGTGGTTGTTGTTGGTGTTGCCGATGCGGACGTTGATGAAGAACATAGTGTTGGTTAGTGGGGCGATGGCGGCGCGGGTTAGGGGGGTTATTGCGAAGCCGATGTTTTGTGGGATGAATAGGCCGTTGCGGAAAATCCAGATGGTTTCGTTGCGGATGGCGTCGAGTGCAAAGATTTCGTGTGTGGCGGGGTTGGCGGTTAATTGGACGATGTTGCCAAAGCGGCCACCGTCAGATGTGTGGGTTATTATGCCTCCGACACGTTCGGCGTCGAGGTCGAAACGTTGTATACGGTTTTCGCGGTCGTAGATGAACACCAACCCCCTGTTATCGAATGCCATTGCGTCAACATTGGCGGCGTTACCGCCCGCGCCGTGCATGATGAATGGGGCGGGGATGATGTCGCTGTTACGATTTACGCGCTTTATCGAGTCGGAGTAGTCGGCGACCAGGAACTCGGACGGGCCAATTAGGGTCATTGCGGTTGGGCGGTTGAGGAAGCCCTGGTCCTGGCCCCTGTGGCCCACCGCAATCGAATCGAATATCAGTGCGCCGTTGACGACGCGGTACATGTCGATACTGCGCTTGTGCCAATCAATCACCAGCACATTGCCGACGGGGTCGACGGTTAGGGTGATTGGTTCGTAGCTTAAACGCATTTGAAAATCCACCGTTAGGGTTGGTTGGATGACGGAGTAGGCCGAGCGAGCGAGGTCGAGGTAGACGATGCTGCGGTCACTTATAAACACGAACCCTCCACCAATATAGGTGAGGTCGCGGACACGGAAGAAGTGGCGGTCGGTGTTGATTTCGATGTGGGTGTCGCCGCCGTCGCGTTGGCCGTAGATGAAGAAGTTTTCTCCGTGGGAGAGGGGACTGCTTGCATGAAGGTGAATTTGGCCAGCGTTATCCGTTGTTATTCCCATGATGGATTGGCGTGGGTCCATTTGGCCGGTGGGGTTCATCTCGGTTCGGTCGGCGGGGTTTGATGCGTTGATGATGTGGTAGGCGTAGGTATTGCCCGATGTGTAGAGGACGCGAAAGTTTGTGCCCGTCAGCCATGTTGTTGATATGGAGGAGGGATTGTTAAATCCCGCGGAGAACGGGATTAGGGCGGGGGTGAAGTCGATAGTGCCCTCTCGCGCGGTTTGGGTTGGGAATGTTAGGTAGCCGTTCCACCAGAAGATAAAGAGGTGTGTGTGGGATACGTGGATGTCGAGGGGCATGCCCAATGCGGTTGGGATTTGGATTGGCGGGGTTACGTCGGCTATGGTTTCGCGGTCGATTATGTGCAGGTGGACGATGTGTGTTTGGTTGATGACGTAGAGGAATCCACCGTCGGCGGCCAAGAGTCGCGGCGATGAGATGTAGTTGTAGGGAACGCCAGGCTGGATAACCGTTTCCGTGTTTCGGGCGGCCGAGAGGCCCGTGATGCCCGTGACACCACCCCAAAACAATGCCACCGATAACATGACACCAAACAACAGGACGAAAGACCGCTTCATCATAGTTTAACCATAGCACATAGGTTGGTAATCTCAAATTGATTTAGTGGTACGCGGTGGGGGGGCGTGCTGCTTTTTTTTCCGCAAAAAAAGTAGCGCAAAAAAACGGACGAAAGGGGAGGGCCCCAAGGGGGAGGGGATGGCTTTGGTTTGGGAGATGCCTGGTATGGGGGGATTGGTTAGGGTGCGCGAGGTTTCCATTAGGGTTTGATGAAATTACAAGCGTAACCGTTTTTTGTTTGGTGGTTGGGGGTTTGTTGTGTTAGTACTAATTTAGTATAATTAAAAATTTTGCGGAGGTGGTTATGGGGTTGTTTGGTGGCGGGAAACGTGTTGAGGTATGTTCCAAGTGCGGCAAGAAGACCCTGACCATGAAAGGGAAAGTGCCGTATGAATTAGATGATTTTTTGGGTATGACGCGAGGGCAGATAGCGGATATAATGGATGTTTTATTGATGCGAGATAATACTGACCGAATAAATCTTAATAACACCCAACGAAGAGAGTTAACGGAGTTAAGTGCTTTCTCTACCGCCCACCAGAAACCTGGCGAATGTACTATTTTAACCGTAGATATGATGAAAAAATTCAAAGCCGACATGGCGGGAAAATTAGCCGCCGAGCAATCGCAAAGGACAAAGCCGTTGTTTTAGGTTTTTGAGGATAACATAATGTTAAGTGAAGAAATAAGGATTGTTGGGACGCGCACGCATGTTGTAACCGATGGGCGGGGCGAGGGAGAGAATGGCAAGTGGGAAGAAAAAACGGGATGCCGTGATAATTTCACGTATGAAAAGTTTATCGAATTGATAAGCCGTGACCCGCGCAGTTGGCCCGTCATCAGGCATATTTGGAACGGGAGAAGGCGCGTAGGGTGTTTAATAGTGAAGTTTGAGTAGACCCCCGAGGGGGGTTCTTTTTTTGTGATAATTTTGGGGTTGTGAAAAAACATAGCAAATTTTGTCAGTAACGTACTTGTATAGTTTTGGTTTGGAATTATACTGGGGGTGAAAACGAAAGATTAGAGTTCCGGGTCGTCGTAGTCGTCGAAGGGTTCGGGGTATGTTGGGTTACTGTAGGGGGCCCGTGGTTTGCGCGTCGGGGATTTGCGACGGCGTGTCCGGGGTTTTGATTTTGGTTCGTCGTTGGATGGGCGCAGGAACCAGGATGGGCGAATTGGAAAGAACGCAAAGAGAACCAGTGCGGAGATTAGGAGGATGCTGACCAATATTACGATTGCCATGTACAAAAGACCTTAACAAATGGTGGAGTGCGAAATTTGTAAAAGGAGGTCGAACCATGTCGGGAAGTAAGGTTTTAGGTGTCACGGAATTGTCGAAAGTTCAGTCAGAGAGTTTTCGGCGTTTGCGGTATCCGTATTATACGTACAATCGCGGGGCAAAGCGGCATTACAAGCAGATGGCTTTTCATGCCGACCAATCGGCATCCCGTTGGGTGTTTGGCGGGAACCGTACGGGCAAGACCGAGTGTGGGGCCATGGAAGCGGTTTGGTGGGCGTTGGGGACACATCCGCACCGAGAGATAGAGGGCGACACCGAGGGATGGGTTGTGAGTTTGTCATATGCCGTTGGGCGTGATGTTGCACAGGCCAAGGTGTTGAAGTACCTGCCGCCGCATTTGATTGTTGACGTAGTTATGCGAAGTGGCAAGAAAGATAATCCGTCGGCGGGGGTGATTGATTTTATTGCCGTTCGTAACAAGTTTGGCGGTGTATCAAAGATTGGGTTCAAGTCATGTGACCAGGGGCGCGAGAAGTTCCAGGGCACGGGGTTGGATTGGGTATGGTTTGACGAGGAGCCGCCGCAGGATGTTTATGAGGAGTGTTTGTTGCGGACGTTGGACAAGGGCGGAGTTGTATGGGGGACGATGACACCGTTAAAGGGACGGACGTGGTTGTATGAGCGGATTTATTTGGGCCAGGGTGTTACGACGTCCGTACACCAGATGAGTTGGGAGGATAATCCTTTTTTGGTGAAGTCGGAAGTTTCGCGCATGGAAAAAGAGCTTTCCCGTGATGCGTTGGAGTCGCGGAAGTTTGGGAATTTTTCCGAGGGTGAGGGAATGGTCTTTTCCGAGTTGTCGGACGAGAATGTTATTGACCCGATTCCGATTGACGAGGATTGGCAGGTGGTGTGTGCGATTGACCCCGGGTATGTACATCCAACGGCCGCCGTGTTTGTGGCGCGGGCGGGTGAGAATTATTACGTCATTGATGATTACAGCGTTGCGGGCAAGCAGGTTGAAGAACATGCGCGGGCGTTGCAGCCCATCATCGCAGAGCATAATGCCGCCGTGGTGATAGATAGTGCCGCGGGGCAGAGGAACCTGAATGGCCCTAATGTAATTTTACAGTTCCAGCAAAACGGTGTGGATGTACGCCCCGTGGCAAGGAGCGGTGTTATCGAGGGGTTGATGGGGGTGAAGTCGTTGCTCTGTAACAGTGATGGCGTACGGCGGTTGTTTGTCTTTCGCAGTTGTGTTCATTTGTTGCGCGAGATGCGGATGTATTATTGGGGCGCGGATGAGAGGCCGACAAAGCGCAATGACCATTGTATTGATGCGTTGCGTTATGCCTTGGCCGAAATTACCAAGGAGCAGCCACGGGCCAGTCCAAGTTGTATTGAGAGGAACAAAAAATTACTAATTAAAAGGAACAAGACATGGACGTAAAGAAACAAGAGCAAAAGTCCACACAGCCAAAGTGGAATCCAATTAAAAGATTGATGAGCCAAACAAAGGTAGTGGACAAGTACGTGTATATGACGAAAGAGGAGTTAGTAGTTGAATGTGAAAAAGTTTTGGAGGAGTTAAAGGAGGCGGAACATGCGTGAGCATTTGTACAAATTACCAAAGAAGATTACAAAAGCAGAGAGCAGTAAGAGCAAAATGGAGAAGGAGTTGGTCAAGGTGATAAAGGCCGAGTTTGAAGACCGCAAGTACAAGCGGCGGAGTCAGGAGTTGCAATGGCGGTTGAATTTAGATTTTTATCAGGGGCGGCAGAATAACTTGCTGACGAATTTTGATACCGTTGCAACAATCGGCAAGCAGTACGCGTGGCAGAAGAACGATTCGTTCAACCATATTGCCCCAATTATCGAGGGGCGTATGGCACGCGTTATGGCGGCGACCGAGGAGGGCGAGATTTCCGCGTCATTGCGAGAGCAGGCCATTATGTGGTCCGAGGTTTGCGGGACGGCGTTTTACAAAGTTTGGTGGAATCCAAACGGCGGGCGTACCGTTGGGGTTATACAATCGGATGGCGGTGAAGAAAAAATCACCGAGGGAGATGTGCAGGTTAGTGTTGTTTCCCCGTTCGAGATTTACCCAGACAATATGGTAGCGGGTGATGTGCCAGAGGTTTCAAATATTATTCATGCGCGTGGCGAGGTTATCGAGTGGTATGAACGGCCATCCGCCAAGTATCCGAACGGACGGTTGGTTATTATCGAGGGTGAGAAGATTTCGCATGACGCGGAGCTGCCTTTTGTTAATGAAATAAACGGCGTGCGGGGGTTGCCATTTGTGCGTCAGACATCCGAGGCCATGGTTGGACAGTTTTTCGGTCGCTCGGTCGTCGAGCGTGCCATTGCGGTCCAACGTGCCTATAACACCGTAAAGAATCGCAAGGTGGAATTTTTGAACCGAATGGCGTGCGGGGTTTTGGCGGTAGAGGAAGGCAGTGTAGATATCGAGGCATTGGAAACGGACGGATTGGCTCCAGGGAAAATCATCGTATATCGAAATGGCACGACCCCGCCAAAGTTTATGGATGTGGGAACATTGCCGTCCGAGTTGGAGCGCGAGGAGGAGAGGTTGCTTGCCGAATTTGAACTTATCAGCGGTTCGGGCGAGATAACGCGCAGTGCGGGAGGTCATGTGTCCGGGGTTGCGTTGGGGTTATTGGCCGAACAAGACCGCATTCGTATGACCCGTACCGTAGAGTCGGCGCGCAGGGCATGTGCAAAAGTTGTTGAACAGAGGAATTACATAGTAAATCAATTTAAGGGAGAGATTCAATAATGGAAGAAATCGAAATTGTGAACGTGGAACAATCCGTGGCCCCACAGATGGATAACGGTCAGAACGACCGCCCAGAAGTGGCAGATACCGTGGACTCCGCCGATATTATTGTTGAAGTCGAAAAAAAGGAGGACGAGAAGTATGGCGATTTTCAATCCGTGGAAGAAGTTTACAAAGCTTATGAAAATCTTCGCCGAGCGTTTTCACAAAAAACGCAAGAGCTAGCCAAATTACGCGAATCCATCAAAACACCAGAGGAGATCTTGAAGGCCTATTTAGAGGGCTTGGCCACCAGCAACAAATCCGTCCCAGCCGTTATCGGCAATGCGCCGTCTGCCCCCTCGGCGATAGACGGGGCGCGAACGATGAGCCAGGCCACCCGCGAGGCACAAAGTTTATTTCAATCTAAAGATAGAGCCCCTAGTAGTTATTAGAGTTTAGAGATTAGAGCCTAGGGTTTAGAGATTAGTTATAAGGAGAAGTAGTATGATTACGATTAACACCGCCGAATCGGCCCTGAAGAACATTTATTTGGAGACAGTTACAAATGACCTGAACACAAAGACAAACCCATTTTTGACGATGATTGCCGCGAACACAAAGACGGTTGCGGGAAAAGATGCAAAGGCATCCGTGCGCTTTGGCGGAGAGGATGCGGTTGCCGCGGGAACCGAGGACGGCCCATTGCCATCAAGCGTAAATGCGCGTCAGGCGGATATCGAGGTGCCGCTTAAGAACCTTTATGGTTCGTTCCAAATCACCGACAAGGCAATCAAGGCAGCACAGAACAGCCCGGGTGCGTTTGCGAGTTTGTTGGGCGGAGAGATGACGAATTTGGTGTCCACCGCACAAAACAACATGAACCGCATGTTGTACGGTAACGGTCGCCAGTTGATTGGTTTCACAACACAATTCAACCACAACGGTTTGACATTGGACCGTCGGTTTTGGGACCGTTTGCCACAGCATTCCGAATTCGATGCCTTTACCGCCGCGGGAGAGCAGTTGAACACCAATGGCCCGTTGCGCATTACCACCGCGGTTGGTGGCGGGATGCGTGTGTTCGCGACCCTGGGCAGTGGATGGATGACAAAGCACGACCGTGTGTACCTGTACACCCCAGCCGCCGTTGACCCGCGTTTGGAAATGAACGGTATTGACAGTGTCTTTACGCGTGGAGAGATGTATAACTTGAAGACATCCGAGTATCCGGAAATCCTGCCTTTTGTTATGGAGGACACCACAAGTAGTCTGAACATAATGAACGAGGACACGGTCATTGACTTTTTCGACCAATTGGAGGAGCGTGCAAACGGCCAAGCCACCGACATCATTATGACCACACCTATGGTTCGCAAGGCGTTGTTTGAAAATCTGCGCGACACACGTAACAACATTGACGTTGCCGAATTGGCGGGCGGGTTCCGTGGCTTTACATTCAACGGTGTTCCATTGTATGCCGACAACCGCGCAATGGGCGGGTCGTTGTACGCATTGAACAGCGGGTCGTTTGCGATGCACCAGTTGTGTGATTGGACATGGTTAGAAGGCGAGGACGGAAGTATCCTGCGACCGCAAAACGGCAAGCCGGTTTATTCCGCGTCGTTGGTCAAGTATGCCGACCTGGTTTGTGAGAAGCCGTTCTTGCAAGGCAAGTTGACGGGCTTTCACACCAATGCATGGCGAGTGGCAGGTGTGTAGGCTGTCGCATAGAGAAGGAGGAAGTTAATTAGATGGAAGAAGTAACCAGTGACCTGTTTGATATTGCGATGCGATTGCGCGATATTGATGATTCATATCGGGTGTTTTATAACGGGCGGTGCGAGCGGTTCGAGGTGCATAATGCAACGCGGCCGACGGTATTGACGATGCAGTTCGTTGTTCCGTATGACGTGTTGGATGAACGTACGATTTTGCATGCACGCCGCACGCGAAAGGACAACGCGGCCGAAATCGAAAATGAAATCGATCTACATAATCGCGAGTTAGAGCGCAGTGCCCAAAACGCCATGGATGAACAGTTGCGCCGTTTGAACGACATGATGCATTACGCACATCGGGCGGGTCACGAGGTTACCTTTCAAAAATCCAGAGAATGGATTTGAGGAGAAGATTTATGACAATCAAACAAATCATAAAGAATTGCGGCGTGATTTTGGGATTGGATGATGTGGCGAATGGCAGCGGGATGAATTGGGATGTGTTGTTGCGGTGTGCGTCTTTGGTTGTTGCCAACATTGCGGCAAAGCATGTAGCGTTGCAAACGACCGAGGTTCATTCACCATTGGGGCACAGGGTAAACCTAGCGGCATTAGCGCAACCATTGGTCAGCGTTGTTTCGGTAACGCGTGCCGGGCGCAATGTTTCATTTGGACTGCATTTGGACCATATTGCCGTTGCACCGCCGTCATCCCCGCACGAGATTGGTGTTCCCGTAACAATCACGTACACGTACATGCCAAAGATTAAAACGGGGGCGGAACGTAATCCCTTTGATTTGCCGCCCGCGGTGTTGGAATACGGAATTTTGGCCGAGTATGCCTTTATAAATGGTATGACATCCGAGGCATTGGTATGGAACCAAAAGATGTCCGACATCATGTTTGATGCAAAGCGGATAACGGGGCGGACAAAGACAATGCCGAGTGCGTTTTAGGAGGAGGGGTTTTTATGTTAAATAACCTGGATTTAATTCCTACACGCTCGGTAACGTTTTTGCCCGCCAGTATGATTGTGTCCACCGTAAACGCACGGCCGTTGCGCCATCGTATATATGGGGCGCACAATGTTGGGTTTCGTGTTACGCGGACGCACCTGCGCGGCCCTGACACAACCATGACGGGGAACTTTGCGGCCGAGGATAATATCCTGTACCGCAGTCACCAATTTGGCAATGCACCGTTAGATGTTTCGTGGTTCAATCACGAGAGGACAAGAGATATGGCCAGCCGCCGATTTCAATTATCACCCGACGGCCGTCAGATTAATTTCACCGCGCCCCATACGGCGAATTTTACAACGGGCGATGGATTGTCGGGTACGATTGCGATTGATGTCGATGGGATAGGTATTGCGACGGGTTTGGAAATATTGGGCGGTAAGTTGTTGGTGGTGTGTCGGTTTGGGTTTTTATTGTTGGACCCCCTGTATGACCCCGCCGAATTTCGTATACAGACATACGCACACAGTCCGAGTGAAATCATTTCCAACACGGCAAAGGTGTTGGGTGATTCGGTGTTCTTTGCAACATGGGATGGATTGTGCGAATGTATGCCGGGCGGGCGTATACGGCGGTTGGATATTGATATTCCATTGACCCAGGCGTGGTTGGCAGCGCGGACGTTGAATGGGCGGTATTGTTTGTTATTTGAACGGGGGCGGATGTTGTTGATTGAGCGGTTTCATGACAGTCACTTTTTCCTGGCTGCCCCACAATTGGGCGAACCGCGAGTTTGGCAAAGCGGCGAGTTCCAATTGGGATACGGTGCAGGGCGACAGTTCATGAAACAAATTCGCATACGCA
>Ga0131853_10000792_pt1 | contig 57005 bp, 49 predicted proteins | sample TergutLab28metaG_FD_92764 | JGI IMG/M metagenome (GOLD analysis project Ga0131853, IMG submission 92764) | Labiotermes labralis P1 segment gut microbial communities from Petit-Saut dam, French Guiana - Lab288 P1 (version 2) (version 2) | ecosystem: Host-associated > Arthropoda: Insects >...
CACCTCCTGATGCGCGTCGGCGACGTCACCATCCACAGCCACCTCAAGATGGAGGGGCGCTGGGACCTCTACGCGCCCGGGGCGCGGTGGCGGCGGCCCGGATGGCAGGCCCGGATCGTGCTCGGCACCTCTGACCGCGTCGCGGTGGGCTTCCAGCTCGGCCTCCTCGAGGTCGTACGGCGCGCCGACGAGTCGCGGATCGTCGGCCACCTCGGACCTGACCTGCTCGGCCCCGACTGGGACCCGGAGCTGGCGGTCGGTCGCCTAGCCGCCGACCCGGAGCGGCCGATCGGGGCGGCGTTGCTCGACCAGAGGAACCTCGCCGGCATCGGGAACGTGTACCGCAGCGAGATCTGCTTCCTGCTCGGCGTACGGTCGACGACGCCGGTGCGCGAGGTGCCCGATCTGCGGGCGGCCGTGGACCTGGCCCACCGGCTCCTCGTCGCGAACAAGGACCGGGGCCGGCGGGTGACGACCGGATCGCCCCGTGCGGCCCTGTGGGTCTACGGACGTCGCGGGCCGTGTCTGCGATGCGGCACGCCGATCCGGCGGGAGCAGGAGCCCGGTCGGCCCGGCCAGGACCGGGTCGTCTACTGGTGCCCGACGTGCCAGCGCTGACAGGGCTGAACGCGCTGACAGACTGGGGCCGACGGGACTACCGCAGTGGCAGGTACATGACGTGCAGACCCACCAGCCCCTGGGAGGCCGAGTCGTAGGCCTCCGGCACCGTGCCGATGATCTCGAAGCCGAGCGAGCGCCACAGGTCCACCGCGACGGTGTTGGTCTCGACCACGGCATTGAACTGGATCGCACGGAAGCCCTCGGACCGGTGCCAGCCGACGCAGTACTCCCCGAGGGCTCGGCCGACGCCGAGACCGCGGGCCGCTGGCGAGACCATGAACGATGCGGTGCCGACGTGGGCCCCGCGACCGGGCCGGTTGGGTCCCATGTGCGCGCTGGCCAGGACAGCGCCCTGGTCGTCGACGGCGACCACCACGTGCCCCTCCCACCAGAGCTCACGCGCCTGGTCCGACGTCAGGTCCTGCGGATAGGCGTAGGTCTCCCCGGCCGCCACGATGTCGCGGAAGAACGGCCAGATCTGCGGCCAGTCGGAGGTATCGGCCTCCCGGATCGTCACCACAGCGTGGCACCCTACCGAGGTCGCACCCCGGCGTACTGGTCTCGACCAGCTGACGACCCTCGCATGCAGAGGTGTGTCATGAGCCGTTTCACCTCCGGACATCCCCAAGAACCGGTACCGTCCACTGACCGCTCCCTTCTCGGCGGGACGCACCTGTCGAGCCATGGCCGCCCCCGCGGCCGAAAGGATGCGCATGCAGACCTTCCGGATGGTTGCATTCGTCCTCGCCGCCGGGCTCGTGCCCGTCCTCGTCCTCGCCATCGCCATGCTCTACGGCATCGGACGCCGTACGCAGAGGGCTATGCGCATGGAGGGCGGCTCCGCCGAGGCCGCCACCGCGGTCGCCACTGAGCCGCAGAGCGCGAGCAACGCGCTGTAGCAGCTGTCACGAGGTGACGTCTCGACTGTCACGAGGTGACGTCTCGACTGTCACGAGGTGACGTCTCGGCGGCCCCGACGCGGCCGGGAGCCCCAGGATCAAGTACCGTGCTTGCTTTCGCGATGCCCGAGGACGTTCCACTGTGCCCCTGCCTTTGAGACACCTTTCCCGAAAGAAGGCCGCCCTGGCCGCCGTGGCGGCCGCCGTCACGCTGACGGGGGTGGTCGCCGGCACGACGGCGCTCGCCAGGAGCCAGGGCGCGTCGGCCACCAGTACGGCGGACACAAGCCCCGCCCTGAGCACCGCCGCGAAGACGAGCACCCCTCCCGTCGATGCCCACCGGGCCACGGCCACATCGCACCACGCCCACCATGCCCACCGCGCCCACCGCGCCCACCATCCGCAGCGTCGTACGCCGACCAGGGCTCACGCCGCCGTCGCACACACGCGGGGCATCCACCATCCGGCACACCCGGCCGCGCGTACACGCTCCGCACAGGCCGCCATCACGCCGGCCGCCACCGCCACCAGTCCGCTCGCCGGCGGGCCGTGGGGCGTCTACCGCGGGCCGTGGGACGGCGTCTATCCCGCGTACACGTCGGCCACCGGCGCCGCAAAGACCGCACTGGCGAAGGTTGCCCTGCAGCCGCGGGTCATCTGGTTCGCCTCCAACCAGAGCACCAGCCAGGTCGGCACCAACATCCGCAACTACATCAGCGGCGTTCAGGCCGGCAAGCCGAGCACGCTGGTCCAGCTGGCGCTGTTCCGGATCTTCCCCGGCTCCGACGGTGGCGAGGGCGGCCGCAACCATCCGCTCACGGCCGCCGAGCAGACGGCGTACAAGGCCTGGATGAACAGCGCGGCCACGGCGATCGGGAACACCCGCGCGGCCGTCGTACTCGAGCCGGATCTCGCCCTCCTGGCGCCGCCGAACATGTCCGGGGCCGAGCAGACCGCGGACCCCGCGGTGCGCGAGTCGTTGGTCAAGTGGGCCGCCCAGCGCCTCTCCGCGCTGCCGCACACGACGGTCTACCTCGACTGCGGCGACTCCGACTGGCTGTCGGTGACCAAGTGCGTCAACCTGCTGAGCGCCTCCGGCATCCAGTACGCGCGCGGTTTCGCCCTGGGGGCGACCCACTACTCGCCGGTCGGCGACAACATCACCTACGGCGCGCAGCTGGCCGGCGCGCTGGCGACGGCGGGCTACCCCGGCAAGCACTTCGTGATCGACACCGCCGACAACGGGCGCGGCTTCACCTGGCTCTACTGGCACGCGCACCAGGGCCGGCTCGGCTCCGACTTCGACAACGCCGCTCCCTGCAACAGCGTCACCGACACCCTCTGCGACACACTCGGCGTCCCGCCCACGGCCACGACGTGGGGCGACCCGCGGCTCGGCCTCAGCGCCACCCAGGACGCACAGGCCAAGAGCCTCGTCGACGGCTACCTGTGGTTCGGCCGACCCTGGCTGGACCGACAGGCGTCGCCCTTCGACCTCAAGCGCACGCTGGCAGTGGCCCGCTCAACGCCCTACCAGTGAGGGGCTCAGAGCCCGGGAGCGCCCCAGATCGCCATCCAGCGGGAGAGGTCCTTCTCCATCGGCAGGTCGCTCCCGATCGCGTCGCGCACCGAGAGCTCCAGCAGGTTGTCGCGCCGGTCGGGCCCCGAGGGCGAGAACGGGTAGAACGTGCCCTGCTTGTAGAGGTAGACGAGGCCCACCTTGCGGCCGTCCGCGCCGGTGAACGGGATCAGCGAGCAGAGCAGCCCTGAGCCGAAGCCGTTCAGCTCCAGCGTGGTGTTGACCGCGTGCAGGTCGGTGCACAGGCCGGTCAGATCGACGTTGGCCGGGTCGACGGGGTCGTGGTCGACCTCGAGCCAGGTGAAGCCGTAGGAGTCCTGGCTGGTGGTGACCCGCGGCGCGTCCGAGGTGGTCTGCAGCAGGTCCAGGATGTCGTGCTGCGCCCCGGCGAACCCGGCCCCCTCGGCGGCCCGGTAGCAGACCGCGCCGTCGCCGGTCGGGTTCATCCCGAGCGCGGCCTGGAGGGTGAAGGCAGCCGTGGGTACGCCGAAGAGCGCGTCCAGGTTGGCCTGCTTCGGCCGCGATCGACCGGTGATGACGTCCCAGAGACCCATGCCGTCGCCTGTTAGATGTTCGGTCGGCCGAGCTCGGCCTCGATCCGGGCGAGCTGCGCCAACCGCTGCTCGAGCGAGGGGTGGGTCGAGGTGAGCGTGCTCAGCGAGACGCCCCTGACCGCCGGGGTGATGAAGAAGGCGTTCATCGCCTGGGCGGCGCGCAGGTCGCGCTGCGGGATCTGGTTGATCTCGCCGGTGAGCTTCTGCAGGGCCGAGGCGAGCGCCTGCGGCCGCATGGTCAGCTGCGCGCCGGCGCGGTCGGCGGCCAGCTCGCGGTAGCGCGAGAGCAGCCGGAGCAGCAGGAAGCTGATGGCGTAGACGACGATCGAGACGACCATGATGACCAGCCAGATCGGAACGCCGTTGTTGTCTCGGCCGCGGCCCCGGCCGCCACCGCCGAAGATCATCCCGTACTGCGAACCGCGGGTCAGCATGCCGGCGAGGATCCCGGCCGACGAGGCCACCGTCATCACCAGGACGTCGCGATGGGCCACGTGGGAGAGCTCGTGGGCCAGCACGCCCTCGAGCTCCTCGGCGTCGAGGCGCTGCAGGATGCCGGTCGTGACGACCACGACGGACCGCTGCGGCGAGCGGCCGGTGGCGAACGCGTTCGGCATCTCGGTGTCGGCGATGCCGACCCGCGGCTTCGGCATGTCGGCCAGCGCGCAGAGGCGGTCGATCATGGCGTGCAGCTCGGGGGCCTGCTGCGGCGAGACCTCGCGAGCACGCATCGCCTTCATCGCGAGCGTGTCGGAGCTGTACCACTGCCACCAGGCGATCCCGAGTCCGGCGATGCCGATCAGGACGGCGAGCCCGGGGCTGGACCTCCCGAAGATCACCATCAAGCCGACGATGAGCGCAACGAAGAGGCCTCCGAGGAGGAACATCACCGTCGTCATCCGGGCGGTCAGACCCCGGTCGCCGACGAAACGCGTGCGTGCCATGGATGCATTCTCTCCCGCCGCACAACCTCGCGGCCAGCAGCGGCTCCCCGAACCCTCCGGAACCGGTCCGGCCACCCCCGTCCAACCCAGACCTGTCCAACGTCGGGTGATGCACGGGTTGGAGTACGTACGGCATGCTCGGGGCATGGCCGATCCCTTCCGATGGCTCCTGACCCGATCCGAGCGCGCCAACCCGCAGACCCGGCTCGACGAGCGCCACGGCGATGACCGGGCCTGGTCGGAGGGCAACCTCGTGCGCCCGCTGATCCACGGGGCGACGTACTTCCGGGAGCTGTACGACGCCGTGGAGGCCACCCGTGAGGGCGACCTCGTCCTCTTCACCGACTGGCAGGGCGATGCCGACCAGCGCCTCACCGAAGAACCCGGGTCGGAGATCGTCGAGGTGCTCTCGCGCGCCGACGGCCGGGGCGTGTGCGTCCACGGACTCGTGTGGCGCTCCCACATGGACCAGACCGGATTCTTCGCCACCGAGAACCGCCACCTCGGCGAACAGCTGAGCAAGCGCGGCGTCGAGGTGCTGCTCGACATGCGCGTGCGGGCGGGCGGCTCCCACCACCAGAAGTTCGTCGTCATCCGGCACCACGACGACCCCAGCCGCGACATCGCCTTCGTGGGCGGGATCGACCTGGCCCACAACCGGCGCGACGACGCCCGGCACGGCGGTGACCCGCAGCCGCAGCCACTCACCAAGGAGTACGGCGCGAACCCGCCCTGGCATGACGTCCAGGTCGCGATCCAGGGGCCGGCGGTCTACGACGTGGAGACCGTCTTCCGCGAGCGGTGGACCGACCCGGCGCCGCTCTCCCGGGCACCGTGGCGCCGGCTGGCCGACCGGCTGCACGGCCTGGACGGCACGCCGGACCACCTGCCGGAGCAGACGCCACCGCCGCCCGAGGCCGGGAGTCACACCGTCCAACTGCTGCGGACCTACCCCGACCTGCGCTTCGACAACGACTATCCGTTCGCCAACGGCGGCGAGCGCAGCGTCGCGTGCGGCTATCAGAAGGCGATGAAGCAGGCGGAGCGGATCATCTACGTCGAGGACCAGTACTTCTGGGGCGACGACCTCGCCCGGGTCTTCGGCGAGGCACTCGAGTCGAACCCCGAACTGCGGCTGATCGTCGTCATCCCGCTGGTGCCCGATCTGGCCGGCGCCAACCGGGTGCCGCAGCTGCTGGGGCGCGAACGGTCGCTCACCCGCCTCACCGAGATCGCCCCGGGCCGCATCGCGGCGTACGGGCTGGAGAACCACGCCGGCGTCCCCGTCTACGTGCACGCCAAGGTCTGCGTCATCGACGACACCTGGGCAGGCACCGGCTCGGACAACTTCAGCCGTCGTTCCTGGACGCACGACTCCGAGCTCTCGGCGGTCGTGCTCGACGAGACCTACGCCCGCGAGCTGCGCCTCACCCTGGCGGCCGAGCACCTCGACCGGCTCGACGAGGTCGCCGAGCACGGGCTCGACGCGACGATGGCCGACTGCGTGGATGCGCGCGGCATGTTCGAGGCGTACGCCGCCTGTGCGGACCGGCTCGAGGCGTGGCACGCCGGCGGCCGGACGGGCGAGCGGCCACCGGGTCGGCTGCGGCACCTGCCGCTCCCCCACCTGACTCCGGTCCAGCGGCGGTGGGCCGCGGTCCCGCTCGACGTCATCCACGACCCGGACGGCAGGCCCCGGCAGCTGCGCGGCACCGATCGTTACTGACCGGCGTGACGGCAGGGGCGCGCGGGGTACCGTACGGCCATGACTCAGACGCCGGATGACGGTGACCCGTCGCCGCAGCCCGAGCCCACTCCGCTGGCGGACGCAGGCCCCGGCCGCCCCGAGGACCCGCTGCGGTCGTCGTTGACCGCACGCGCGTGGACCGGCGTGGTCGCCCTGGGCGTCGTGCTGGTGCTGCTCATCATCTTCATCGCCCAGAACACCCGGTCGGTGACGGTCTCGTTCCTCGGCTGGCAAGGTAGCGCACCGCTGGCCGTGGCCCTGCTGATCGCCACTGCCGCCGGGCTCTTCCTGGCGACCACCGCCGGGACGCTGCGGATCCTGCAGCTACGGCGCCGGGTCCGCCGACACACACGGCGAGGCGGCGGGCCGGCCGTGTCGGCGCCGAAGCGCACCGACTAGCAGCCGCCGGCCCGCGCCCTGCCTCATCCGTGCCGGCTCACGTGCGCCGGCTCACTTGCGGCGGCGCGACGCGGGATCGCTGGCGCGCGCGGCGCGCTGTGCCTCCTTGCGGATCGCCTTGGCCGTCCCCGGATCGCCCAGCGACTCGGTCTCCCGGCGGCGCCGCGGGGTGGTCTCCGGGTCCGGATCGAGTTCGCCGGCGATGTCACGCTCGGCGGCTGCCGAGATGTGCGGCCGCGGCGTCAACGGCATCCCGAGGCCTGGTGCGATCTCGTCGCCGCCGCGGGCGCCGTCCTCGTCCGCATCGGCGACCGTGCCCATTGCCTGATCCGCCTGATCGGCCAGCTCGACGGCCTCAGCCGGCCGCTCGACCTCCTCGATCGGAGGCTTGGCCGGGCGCTTGGTCGGCCGCTTGGCCGACTGCTTGACCGGGCGCTTTGCCGGCTGCTTGACCGGTTCGGCGGCGGGCGCCGAGGGTGAGGCGGGCGACGCATCGACATCCGCGGGCGCATCTGTCGGGGGTGGCGTGCCGCCGTCGCGAAGGGATGTCTCCGCGACCCGGCCGGCGACCGTCATCACGGCCGTGCGGAGCTGGTCGGCAGCGGCCTGCGCCGTACGGACCGGGTGCCTGGCGGCATCGGCGGTGGCGCGCGCTGTCCGGACCGGGTGCCGCGCGGCGTCGAGCGCGTCGTGCGCGAGCCGCTCCACGGCGTCGCGGCGCACTGGCAAGGTGGGCATATCGGACCTCCTTCGGTTCACGCGCCCCGTACCCGAGCCGGGTCGTTCACACGCCGGGGCTCAGGCACCGAACACGACAGATACGACACCACCGTTCGCATGATGGGGGCAAGGGGATCGCTGGGTGGATCACGCCGGAGCGGCGTCGTCTCGACGCGCGGTGAGCGGACCATGGGAAACTTGGGACCACTGGGTTCAATGGGTACGTCCCACACGTCAGCAAGGACCTGGGTGGAGGTGATGGCGTGCTCGAGCAGAAGAGCGTGGGCAGCAACCTGCGCCGACTGCGCACCGCCGCCGCGATCGCCGCAGTCGCGCTGACGATCTCCGCCTGCGCCGGGAGCGGCTCCACGCCGCAGGCCGGCACGCACCCCCACGGCTCGTCCAATGCGCCGTCGTCCCGGCCCGCCGCCCACTCGTCGGCGCGTCCCTCCGCGACGCCGAAGCCGGGCCCGACCGGGCCCCCGATGCTCATCGACAGCATCGCGCCACTGACCGGCTCGACCGTGGGCGTGGCGATGCCGATCTCCATCATCTTCAGCGACCCGGTGGCCGCCTCGGCGCGCCGAGGGATCGAGGAGCACATCAAGCTGACCACGTCGGTCCCGGTCACCGGCGCGTGGCATTGGTACGACGACCGACGCGTCGACTTCCGCCCCAAGAGCTTCTGGAAGCCCGGGACCACGGTGTCGATGGTCGCCTCCTTCGACCACGTCGCCGACGGCAACGGGCGCTACGGCACCCACAGCTACACCCGATCGTTCACGATCGGGCCCGACCTCGAGACCCACGTCTACGTGGCCCGGCACAGGACCGTCGTCACGCGCGACGGGAAGGTCCTGCGCAGCATGCCCAGCGATGCCGGCAGTCCGCAGTGGCCGTCCTGGGACGGCACGATGGCCGTGGTCGACACGTCGCGGACCGTCCGGATGACGTCGTGCAGCGTGAACATCAGCTGCAACAAGAAGAGCCCGAACTACTACAACATCGTGCTGCCGTGGGACGTGCGGCTGACATGGTCGGGCACCTTCATCCACTACTCCAGTGGCGATCCCTACCCCGGCCACAGCTACGGGTCGCACGGCTGCGTCCATCTCTCCTTCGCCAACGCCAAGTGGTATTACGACCTCGTCAAGCAGGGCGACCCCGTCATCGTGACGGGCTCCCCGCGCGGGAAGGCCGCAGGCGACAACGGGTACGCCGGCTACGACCTGTCCTGGAGCCAATGGCTGGCCGGAAGTGGCATGAAGCAGTTCACCACCGGCACCTGACCAGCGGCGCGGTTTCAGCGCGTCGACCCGGGGGCACTGTGGAGGTCATGTTGTGGACCATTCTCGTCATCGTCGTGATCATCGCCGTCGTGCTGTACATCCTTCGTCGCACGAGGGGCCGCGGCGGCCTCTGACAGGAGGTCCGCGAGCGTCGCGAGCGGCACGAGCGGCTCGGCCTTCCGGGCCAGCTCGGCGTCGAGCGTGACCAACGCGTCGGCCTGGAGCCTGGTCACCGCCAGGTATTCGGCGTCGCGCAAGGTGTCCCACCCCTGTTGCCGCGCGATCCGCCACGCCGTACGGCGGGAGACCCGGTCACCGAGGACCCGGATCTTGATCTCGGTCATCCGCTCGTGGCACTGCAGCGCCGCCTTCTCCGTACGTACGCCGCGCACGACCTCGACCAGGAGCAACTCCAGCGCCTCCGAGCGGATCGAGCTGGGTGCGACCAGTTGATGCCTGCCGTCGATCTCGAGCTCCTCGGTGGCGAGATGGAGGAGCGTCGGGGCGTCGATCACGTACCGCGTCATGGACAGCAGCGTAGGTTCGTCGCCGGCCGTCTGCCCGGGATCACCGGGCACCAGCGGGGATGAGGGCGCGGAGAGCCTCCGCCGGGCGGCTCATCGCCGCCCGGCCGGAGGATCAGCCGTTCCAGACCGCCCGAGCAACCTGCCACCGAAGGCGCCAGAACAGGTGCACGACCTGCTGGCTGAGAGGCGGCGCAGGGGTCAACGTGTGGCTCGACAAGAGCGATCCCTCCCGATGTCACGCCCCGAAGGGCGCTCTCTCTTTCCTACCGCCACTGCTGACGGCAGGAAGGAAGTAACCAGAAGGACGCGGCCACAAACCTCGTCAGGAAGCGCGACGACCGGAGGGGGCCACCCCGAGATGGCCACCACCGGCGCAGGTCGATCACCGCCGGTCGATCAGCGCAGGGTTCCCGCGAACCACGAGCTGGTCCAGATCGCCTCGCGGCGTACGCGCTCGCCGGGCCGCGGCGAGTGGACGATGATCCGGCGGTGGTGGTGCCAGCCGTCGAAGACACCGACGTGGTAGACGTGGCCGCCACTGGTGAAGAAGACGAAGTCACCGACGCGCATGTGGTGTCGCGAGATGTGGCGGACGAAGCCGGCCTGGGCGGCCGCCGTACGTGGCAGGTGGATGAAGCCCGCCCGGTGGAACGCGAACGAGGTCAGTCCGGAGCAGTCGAAGGCATTGGGCCCGGCTGCGCCGTACACGTACGGGTCGCCCTGCTTCGAGAGTGCGATACGGAGCGCGTGATCGACGCGCTCGGTGCGGGTCACGCCGCTTGCGTGGGCCGCTTCGTTGGCCGACGGCGTGAGGGTCAGGAGCCCGACGGCCGCCACCAGGACGGCCAGAAAACGGGCAGCGCGGAGTGTGGAGTTATAGAGCATGCGTGGTTTTCCCTCCCACGCCTGCGAGGTGAGCTGTCGGATTCGGGCGGAAAGGTGCCCGGCCACGTGGTGGCTTCACCCCAAGCACACTCTCGAAGAGAGTGCACAGAGTTGGTTCCCCCGCTCCTGCCCTGGTGAGCTTCTCGGGACCGGCGCCCGGTCGGGCAGGACTCGGCGTGCCCGGGGCCGGTTGTGCTTGTGTCGTCTGGGACGGTAAGCAGGGATCCTGATCAAAATCCAATCCCTCTGGGCAAAATCATCCAGATGGCGCTCGTTTCCCGTGGCACAACAGCGGGAAACGAGACCTTTGTCACATCGGTGACGGCTGGCGTGTCGGACTCAGGCCCACAGCCCGAGCACCTCGCCACCGATCCGGATGATGAACCCGCCGACCACCAGCAGGAAGAAGAGACGGACGAGCCGGGTGCCGCCTGCGACGGCGACCCGCGCGCCGGTGTATCCACCGACGAGGTTGCACACGCCCATCACGATCGCCAGCCGCCACAGCACCGCGCCCTGCGGGATGAAGACGACGAGCGCGGCGAGGTTGGTGGCCGCGTTGGCCAGCTTGGCCTTGGCCGAGGACTCCAGGAATGAGTAGCCCAGCAGGGCGACGAGCGCGATCACGAAGAACGAGCCGGTGCCGGGGCCGAGCGCGCCGTCGTAGAAGCCGACGACGGCGCCGATGACCATCGCGAGCGCGAGATGTCGGTGGGCTGGATGGCGCAGCAGCGTCTCGCCGCCGAGCGTCGGGCGCAGGTAGACCCAGGTGCCGACGAGGATCAGCGCGACGAGGACGATCGGCCGGAAAACCTCGGCCGAGAGCCGGCTCGCCACCACCGCGCCTGCCGCTGACCCACCGAAGGCGAGCACCATCAGGGGGACGAAGGTGCGCGGATCGGGCCGGACCCGGCGGTAGTAGGTGGCCGAGCTGGTCGCCGTACCGCAGATCGAGGCCAGCTTGTTCGTGGCCAGCACGTGTACCGGCGCGGCTCCGGGCAACCCGACCAGGAGCGCGGGCAGCTGGATCAGCCCGCCTCCCCCGACCACGGCGTCGACGAACCCGGCGGCCAGGCCGGCCAATCCGAGCAGCAGCGTCACGTGCAGGCTCGGGTCGGTCACGGCCCGCATTCTTCCGGTCGGAGGTGTCGAACGCACCAGTGGGTCGCTCTCGACAGCGGAGCGCCCCGCGGCGCGCAAGAATGAGCCCGTGAGCCTGCCCCTCGAGCGTCACCTGCTGCGCGGCAAGGACCTCGCCGATCGCCACTACGACGAGCCGATCGGCGTCGCCGACATGGCGGCCGCCGCGGGGCTGAGCCAGGCGCACTTCGCGCGCGCGTTCCGCTCCACCTTCGGCGTGACACCGCACGGCTACCTGCTGACCCGCAGGCTCGAGCGGGCCGCGGCGCTGTTGCGCAACACCGACCACAGCGTGGCCGACATCGCCACCTCGGTGGGGCTGTCCAGCGTCGGGAGCTTCACGACCTCGTTCAAGCGGATGTTCGGCCGGACGCCGACCGAGTATCGCGGCGCCTACCCGATCGTGCCCGGGCGGTTCCCGTTGCCCAGCTGCGTCGTCCGGGCGCGCACCCGCCCGCAGCTGCGCAGTTTTCGAGAAGACGCGGACGGTCCGGCGCTCCTAGCGTCGTACTCATCGAACGACGACGACGGAGGAACCTCATGAGCATCACCATCTCCACCATCAACCTGTGGGTGCACGACCAGGAGGTCGCCCTCGACTTCTGGACGAACAAGGTCGGTTTCGAGGTGCGATCGGACGCCAGCTTCCCGGAGATGCCGGGCTTCCGCTGGCTCACCGTGGGCCCCAAGGACCAGCCCGACATCGAGATCGTGCTGATGCCGATCCCCGGCGCGCCGGTCTTCACCGCGGAGCAGCACGACCTGGTCGAGAAGGCCATGACCTCCGGCCTCATCGGCGCGGTCTTCCTGGTCACCGACGACGTACGGCGCGACTACGACGACCTCTCGGCGAAGGGCGTGGAGTTCGTCGAGAAGCCCGAGGAGCGCCCGTACGGCATCGACTGCGGGTTCCGCGACCCGTCGGGCAACCAGATCCGGCTCGCTCAGATCACCGCCGACTTCTGACGGGTCGATGTGTGGAGGGCAGAGGGCAACTATTGGCCCTCGCCCTCCACAGATCGGGGAGCAGCGGTTTCGCGGAACGGCCGGTGGGCAGGCTCGTGCCGTGGAGCACGAGATCCGTTCCCCGACCGCCGCCGAGCGCGCGGCCGCCTTCCGTGCGCTCCTGCTCGAGCGGACGCTGGAGCGCCAGGACGGTGTGGTCAGCCGCCGGCAACTGCTCGAGGTGGGCTTCTCGCCGAGCGACATCCGGCGACTTCTGCGCCGCCGGGAGCTGGTTCGGCTCCATCCGCGCGTCTACGTCAACCACACCGGTCCGCCGACCTGGCGCCAGCGCGCCCGTGCGGCACTGCTGTACGCCACACCCGCGGCGCTGTGCCACGAAAGCGTCCTGGAGCCGGCTCGGGACGACGGGGCGGCCATCCACGTAGCGATCGAGCGGACGCGGCGGGTCGATCCGCAGCCGGGAATCGTGGTGCACCGGCTGACGGGGCTGGCCTCGCACACCTTCTCGCGCAGCGATCCGCTGCGTCTGCGGCTGGAGGACAACGCCCTGCTGGTCGCCGGTGGCGCGCCCGATCACCTGGCCGTGGTCGCAGCCCTCACGGCCGTCGTCGGCCGGCGCGGTGTCACGGTCGCGTCCCTGCGGGCGGCGGTGGGTCGGTTTCCCAGGCTTCGTCACCGGCGCTTGGTGCTCCGGCTGCTCGACGATCTCGCCAGCGGTGCGTCGTCGGTCCTCGAGCATGAGTACCTGGTCCGCGTCGAACGCGCCCACGGCCTGCCGACCCCGAGGCGCCAGTCGCCGCGGCGTACTCCGGACGGGCGGGAGTTCCGGGACGTCGAGTACTCGGCGTACGGCGTCGTCATCGAGCTGGACGGGCGTCTCGGCCATGACTCGTGGGCGGGGCAGGGCACCGACGCGGACCGGGCGCTGGACGATCTCGCCGGCGCGACCGAGTCGGTGACGGCCCGGCTGCGCTGGCGCCAGGTGTTCGAAACGCCGTGCCGCACCGCCGCGCGGATCGGTCGGATCCTCCAACGGCGAGGCTGGACGGGCGAGATCCGCTCCTGTGGCCCGGGTTGTGAGGCGGTCAGCGGCGAGACTGTGGAGGGCTGAGGTCAACTATTGGCCCCTGCCCTCCACACATCGCGTTGCTCAGCCGGCCCACCAGCCGCGGCCGCCCCACAGGTCGCCGTATCCGCCTCCCGAGGGTCCGGTATCGCCCCCGTGCCGTGAGCCGAGGTAGGAGCCGACGACCGCGACCCCGAGGTCGTCCAGCTCGGGCGCGACCACCCGGCCGTCGACGCGCCGGGCCATGGAGTCGACGAACCGCGCCAAGCCCGGGTCCTCCCCGAGACGGAAGAACGTGGTCTGTGCCCCCAGTCGCCGGGAGTTGTCCAGCTCGCGCACCGAGTGCGCGATCGTGGAGGGGTGCGGCGGGTAGGAGAACCACACCTCGCCGTCCGACTCGAGGTGGGCGGTCGGCTCGCCGTCGGTCACGATCAGCAGCACCGGTTGCGCGGTCGGGTGCTTGCGGAAGTGGCGGTTGGCCAGCAGCAGCGCGTGATGGAGGTTGGTGCCCTTGTCCCACAGCGCGTCGAGGGCGGTCAGCTCCTCGATCTCCATCGTCTGCGCATAGCGGCCGAAGCTGATCAGCTGCAGCGCGTCGCCGCGGAACCGCGATCGGATCAGGGTGTGCAGCGCGAGCGCCGTTCGCTTCATCGGCACCCAGCGCCCGTCCATCGCCATCGAGAAGGACGTGTCGACCAGCAGTGCGACCGCCGCCTGGGTGCGCGCCTCGGTCTCCTGCACCTCGACGTCGTCGATCGTGAGCCGCACGGACGCCCGCGCGCCCTCGGCCCGCTCCCCCGCGGTACCGGTGACGGTGCTGGCCCCGCGAAGCACAGCATTGGTCAGCGTGCGGGGTACGTCCCACGGCTCGGTGTCGCCGAACGCCCACGGCCGGGTCGCGCCGGAGAGGTCGCCTGCCGCGCCGGCGGCGCGCATCTCGCGCGCGCCCTGCCGGCCGGAGAGCCGCTGGGCGACGTCGCGCAGCAGCGCCTTGCCGAGCTGTCGCATCGCCTTGGGAGTCAGCCGCAACTCGCCCTGCGAGCCCCGCTCCAGGGTGCCGGTGTCGCGCAGCGCCTGCTCGAGCCGCTGCAGCGTGCGGGCGTCGACCGCGGCCTGCTCGCCGAGCTGGCGGGCCAGCGCATCCAGGTCGACGTCGTCGAGGCGCGCCCCGCCGTACGCCTGGGAGAGCTGCTCGGAGAGACGGTCAAGCTCGCCGAGGTCCTGTAGCACGCCGGTGCCGTCGCCGAGCCCCAGGCCCTCCTGACCGCCGAACGACTCCGAGCCGCCCCAGTCCTCGCCGGGGCGCAGCGCCTGCAGGTTGGAGTCGAGCTGAGCGAGCTGGTCCATCAGCTGCGGCGATCCGAACGCCTGCTGGGAGAGCTCCATCAGCTGCTGACGCTGCTCGGGAGTCATCGAGTTCAGCATCCGCTGGGCAGCCGCCGCGCGCTGCGAGAGCGAGTCGAGCAGCTCGTCGATGTCCTGGGGGTTCTCCGGGAAGAAGTCGCCGTGCTTGGCCATGAAGTCGGCGAAGTCCTCGGGCGTGTCCTCGCCGAGCCGGTGCTTGTCCAGCAGCTCGTTGAGGTCGGCGAGCATCTCGCGCACCGCCTCCCGGTCGGCGTCGGTGGCGTTCTCGAGGGCGTCCTTCATGCCGGCGAAACGCTGGTCGAGCAGCTCCCGGCCGAGCAGGTCCTTGATCTGCTCGTAGGCTTCGCGCGCCTCTCGGCTCTGCCAGTCGTACGACGACAGCTCGGTGACCGCGGCGGCCGTGTTGGGCGGCAGGTTGTCGAGCTGCATCTCCCGGAACGCCCGCTCGCCGTCGTCCATCATCGCGTCGCGCGCCAGCTGCTTGCGCTCCTCGAGCACCGCCTTGTCCAGCAGCTCGCGCACCTGCTCGAGGGTGCCGTCGAGGTTGTGGCGCTGGAGCAGGTCGCGGCGGCGCTCCGCGACGCGGCGCGCGAGCTCGTCGAGGCCGGTCTGGTCGCGGCCGCCTCGGCGCAGGAACTCCCGCATCGCACGCTCGGGGCTGTAGCCGGCCATGACGTCCTCGCCGATGGCGTCCAGCGCCTCGGCGATGTCGACCGGCGGCGCGAGCGGGTCGCCGCCGGCGTACCGCTTGTATCTCATGGTCGCGGCCCCTGGCCTCGAGCACGGCGAGCGGATCGGTCAGCCATAGACGACCTCCCCCGCGTCGGCGTCCTTGCCGATCTTGCGCGCGAGATAGAGGCCCTCCAGCGCCAGCTCGATGGCGCCGGCCCGGGCGCCGTCGGTGGTGGCGCCGAGCCGCTCGCAGACCTGGTCGTAGAGGTCGGACTCCCCCAGCCGGGGCAGACCGGCCAGGAAGTCGCGGGCGCTGACCTGCGCGCCGGTGGTGACGATGCGGCCCTCCTCGAGCGCGTCGACCAGCAGGTGGAAGTCGATCCCGCGGAAATGCTGGCGCACCGTCTCGGCCGTCGCCGTACGGAGCAGGTGGGTGAGGATCTCCTCCTCGCGCCCCTCCTCGCCCGACTCGAACTCGACCTTGCCGCCGAGGACGTCGACCGCGGTCTGCAGGTCGACCACCCGGGCGACGGCCTGCGACTCGCCCTGCAGGGTCGCGCGGTGCAGCGCCGCCGCGGCGATCGTCTCCGCACCGGCGATCGAGAACCGGGCCGAGACGCCCGAGCGCTGATCGACGGCGGAGGAGTCCCGCAGGTTGCGGGTGAACCGCGCCAGGACCTCCAGCAGGTGGTCCGGCACGTCGGCGACCAGCGAGGCCTCCTGCCGGATGACCGCGATCTCGGCATCGAGCTCTTGGGGGTAGTGCGTCCGGATCTCGGCGCCGAACCGGTCCTTGAGCGGGGTGATGATGCGGCCGCGGTTGGTGTAGTCCTCCGGGTTGGCGCTGGCGACCACGAGGACGTCGAGCGGGAGCCGCAGCACGTAGCCGCGGATCTGGATGTCGCGCTCCTCCATCACGTTGAGCATCGCGACCTGGATCCGTTCGGCGAGGTCGGGCAGCTCGTTGATCGCGACGATGCCGCGGTGGCTGCGCGGGATGAGGCCGAAGTGGATCGTCTCCGGATCCCCCAGGGATCGGCCCTCGGCGACCTTCATCGGGTCCACGTCGCCGATCAGGTCGGCCACGCTCGTGTCGGGGGTGGCCAGCTTCTCGGCGTACCGCTCGGTGCGGTGGCGCCACGAGACGCGCAGCGCGTCGCCGTACTGCTGCGCGGCGATCCGCGATCCGTGCGTGATCGGGTCGTAGGGGTGCTCGCCGAGCTCGGAGCCGGAGATCACCGGCGTCCACTCGTCGAGCAGGCCGGCGAGAGTGCGCAGGATGCGGGTCTTGCCCTGCCCTCGCTCGCCGAGCAGTACGACGTCGTGGCCGGCGATCAGCGCCCGCTCGAGCTGCGGGATGACGGTGTCGTCGAAGCCGTGCAGGCCGGGCCACGGATTCTCGCCCGCGGAGAGCCTGGCGAGCAGGTTGTCGCGCAGCTCGACGCGGAGTGGCTTGTGGACGTGACCGGAGGCGCGGAGCTCTCCGACGGTCGCGATGGTGGGTGCCGGGGTGGGGGCGTCTGTCACGGCTTTCACGCTACGCCGCCCGCCAACCGCGGCGACGCATGTGCTGCCGGTCCGCGGCATCCGGGCCACAACCCCGGACTCGACGGGCCGCAACCCCCGACTCGGCAGACCACAACCCCCGACTCGGCGGTCAGGAGGCGGGATTCGAGGGGTTGGGGTCGGGGTCGGGGGTGAGCGTGAGGACCCGGTCGGCGCGGTCCAGGCCGATCGGGGCGTGGGTGATCCAGACGACCGAGCGTCCCTCGGAGAGCACCTCGTCGGCGATCTGGGTCGCGACGGCGGTGTCGAGGTGGGCAACCGGCTCGTCGAGGACGAGTACCGGCAGGTCGGCAAGGAGCGACCGCGCGATCGCGAGGCGGGCGCGCTCGCCGCCGGAGACCTCGCTGCCGCCGTCCCCGATCCGGGTGTGGAGGCCCTCATCCAGTCCGTCGAGCCACGGCCCGAGCCTTGCCTGCCGCAGCGCCTCGGCGACCTGCTCGTCGCTGGCGCCGGGCCTGGCGAGCCGGACGTTCTCGGCAACGGTGGAGGCGAAGACATGGGGGTCGTCGTCGACGTAGCCGACCCGGCCCCGGACATCGGCCATCGCCAGGCTCCGGTAGTCGACCTTGTCGAGCCGCACGGCCCCGTCGTCGGGGTCGCGGAAGCGGAGCAGGAGCGCGGCGAGCGTGCTCTTGCCGCTGCCGCTCGGTCCGACGACGGCGACCTTCTCGCCGGGGGCGAGCGTCAGCTCGAGCTCGGACAGTACGGCGCGGTCCGGCCAGCCCGCGCTGACCCGGTCGAGCCGGATGGCGTTGCCGCCGGGCGCAGGCATGGGCACCGCGGGTTCGGCGACGGCCGGCGGACGGGTCGCCACCTCGGCGAGCCGACGCTGCGCCGCGCGCGACCGCGCTGCCGCCGAGCCCGCGTCGGCCAGGCCCACCACGGGCTCGGCGAACGCCACGGGCAGCAACAGGAGCAGCGCGGCCACCGGGCCGGTCACGCCGGTGACGGTCAGACCGATCAGCGCCGTCGCGATCCCGGCGCCGGTCAGCGCGACAGCGCGCGCCCCGCCCAGCCAGCGCGCCGAGGTCATGGCCGCCCTGCCCAGGTCCGCGCCGGCAGCGTCGACCGCCTCGACGGCGCGAGGGCCGGCCTGCCACATGCGCAGCTCATCCGCCGTACGCACCGTCTCCACGACCGCATCGGAGAGCACTGCGCGTGCCGAGACCAGACGGGTCTCGGCGCCGCCGGTCCCGCGGCGAGCGAGCAGATAGCCGACGCCGGCGACGACGGAGAGAGCGGCGACCACGGCACCGGCGACCGGCTCGAGGGCCGCCGCCGCAGCGGTGGCGAGCACGGCGGCCACCACAAACGACCGCCGCGGCAGACGAACCCGCAGCTCGGCGTCCAGGACGCCGTCGGTGTCGTCGACCATCGCGGCCAACAGGTCGCCGCGCCGTCGGCCCAGACTGCCGGGCGTCAGCGGCACCAGCGCGTCGTAGACCTGGACCCTGGTCTGGGCCAGGAGACGCAGCGCGGCGTCGTGCGACCACAGCCGCTCGACGTACCGCAGACCCGGGCGGGCAAGGCCGAAGGTACGCACCCCGACCATCGCCACCGTCAGCGTCAGGATGGCCGGCATCGCCGCCGCGCGCACGATCAGCCAGCCGGCGAGCGCCGTCAGCGCGACCCCGCTGACGGTGGCCAGGCCGCCGAGCATCGCCGCGGCCCACAGCCGCGCGCGGCCGCTCGACACCCGGCCGTGAGGCATCGGGGTTACCGGGGTGGTGCCGGACTCGCGGTGCGGCGCAGGGCCCCCGGTCCCGGCCTCGGGCTCGGGCTCGGGCTCGAGCCCGGGCTCGGGCTCGGGCTCGGGCTCGGGCTCGGGCTCGGGCAGCGTCTCCAGCGCAGCCAGGCGGACCACCCGGTCAGCGTGCTCGACCAGCGCGCGGCGGTGGGCGACGAGGATCACGCCGTGGCGACGCCCCAGCTCGGCCACGGTCTCGACGATGACCTGCTCGGTGACCGGGTCGAGATGCGCCGTCGGCTCGTCCAGGAGCACCCACGGCCGGTCCGCCAGCACCACCCGTGCCAACGCGAGGCGGGCGCGTTCCCCGGCCGACAGCGACGCGCCGTCCTCGCTCACCTCCGCTGCCAGGCCGCCGGGCAGCGCGCGCATCCGGTCGCCCAGGGCGACCCGATCGAGCACCGCCCACAGCTCCTCCTCGCCGGCCCCGGGAGAGGCCAGCCTGAGGTTGTCGGCCACCGAGCCCGCGATGAAGGTCGGCCGCTGCGGCAGGTACGCGCACCGTTCCCGCCAGCCGGGCGAGCCGGCCCCGCTCGCGCCGATGCCCACGAAGCCCTCGCTGGGCACGATCAGCCCCGCGAGCACCCGCAGCAGGGTGGACTTGCCGCTTCCGCTCGGGCCCACGACCGCGGTCACGCCGTACTCCGGGAGCGTGAGGTCGAGGGGCGCCAGCGCCGGCGTCGTACGGCCTGGGTAGGTGACGGAGACGCCGGAAAGCCGCAGCGAACCCGCAGACCCGCGGGCCTGGTCGCGCCCGGCGGGCTCCGGCTCCCCCAGCTCGGCGGCGGCCTCGAACGTGGCCACGCCCTCCGAGGTGGCGTGGAACTCGGTGCCGACCCGGCGCAGCGGCCAGTACGCCTCGGGCGCGAGCAGGAGCACCACGAGCGCCGCGTGCAGGCCCATGTGGCCCGACGCGAGCCGGATCCCGACCGTGACGGCGACCAGCGCGACCGAGATCGTCGCCACCAGCTCGAGGATCGCCGAGGACGCGAACGCGATCCGCAGCGTCTCGAGCGTACGGCGCCGGTAGCGGTCGGTGACCTCGCGGATCGTCGCCGACTGGGCCTCCGCGCGGCGGTATGCCACCAGCGTCGGCAGCCCGCGCATCACGTCCAGGAAGTGTCCCGAGAGGACCTGCATGGCACGCCACTGGCGCTCCGCGCGGTCCCGGGTGGCCAGGCCGACCAGGATGCCGAAGACCGGGATGAGCGGGAGGGTGACCAGCACGATGAGCCCGCTGGTGGGATCCATCACCGCGATCGCGACGAGCGCGACCACCGGCAGTACGCCGGCCAGCACGAGCGCTGGGATGTAGCGGGTCAGATACGGCTCGGCCGCCGCTACGCCGCGGGTGGCGAGGACCGAGAGCGCCCCGGAGCTCGTACGCTCGCGGTCCGGGCCGTCGAGGATGGCAGTGACGACCCGCCGGCGCAGCGACCGGCCCACGAGCGTGGCCGCCCGCGCCGCGGCCACGTCGGTGACCCAGCCGAGCAGCGCGCGGGCGGCGAAGACTCCCACGACGCCGAGGGCCCAGCCGACGACGTGGCGCCGGTCGACGACGGCGAGCACCAGCCCGGTGACCACGAAGGCCTGCACGACCAGCACCAGGCTGGTCGCGACCCCCACCGCTCCGACCACCAGCAGGGGCCGTCGGGCGGGCGCGAGCTGGGCGCGCAGACGCGGGTCGCTGGGTCTCACTTGCCGCGGCCACCGGTCTGCGCGAGCTCCTCCTCGGGGATGTGGTGCACCCCGATCCGCTTGCGGAAGACCCAGTAGGTCCATGCCTGGTAGGCCACCACGAACGGCGTGAAGATCGCCGCGATGATCGTCATGACCGTCAGGGTGTAGTGGGTCGCCGAGGCGTTGGTGGTCGTGAGGGTGACGCCGCCCGGCGTGGTCGAGGGCATGACGTCGGGGAAGAGCGCCACGAAGAGCCCGGCCACCGCCAGCAGCAGCGTGAGGAAGGTGCCCAGGAACGCCCACCCCTCGCGTCCGAGCGCGGCGGCGACCACGCCGGCCACGAGGCAGAGTGCCGCGAGGACGAAGAGCACCGCGGAGGCGGCGTCGCCGGTGTGCACCTCGGCCCAGATCATGAAGATCACCGCGAGGACGGCGGCGACGACGCCCAGCGAGACCGCCAGCTTGCGTGCCCGGTACCGGATCTCGCCGTCCGTCTTCAGCGCCACGAACATCGCGCCGTGGGTGAGGAAGAGCCCCAGCGTCACCAGGCCGCCGAGGATGCCGATCGGGTTGAGGAGCGTCCAGATCGTGCCGGTGAAGTTCATCTGTGCGTCGATCGGCACCCCGCGCACGAGGTTCGCGAAGGCCACGCCCCACAGCACGGCCGGCACGAAGGAACCGACCACGATCGCGCGGTCCCACCACGCGTGCCAGGCGCGCCCCGGGCGCTGGTGACGGAACTCGAAGGCCACGCCACGCACGATGAGGGCGAGCAGGATCAACAGCAGCGGCAGGTAGAAGCCGGAGAAGAGGGTGGCGTACCACTCCGGGAACGCGGCGAACGTCGCGCCACCCGCGGTGATGACCCAGACCTCGTTGCCGTCCCAGATGGGGCCGATGGTGTTGATCAGCACCCGCCGCTCGCGCTCGTCGCGCGCCAGCACCGGCAGCAGCATCCCGACCCCGAAGTCGAAGCCTTCGAGGACGAAGTAGCCCATCCACAGGACCGCGATCAGGCAGAACCAGACGGTCGTCAGCGCCATGTCGCTCTCCTCAGTACGCGAAGGTCAGGGGCTCGTCGCGGTCCGCGTCGCGCCACTTCGGGTCCGGCGGCTCGACGAACGGATCGGCGCCCTTCTTGATGAAGTGGAGCAGCAGGCCGACCTCGACGACGGCGAGTACGGCGTACAGCGCGGTCAGCCCGATGATCGAGATCCACGCCTCGGTCGGGCTGACGTTGGGCGAGACGGCCGAACTCGTCCGCATCAGCCCGAAGACCACCCAGGGCTGGCGCCCCATCTCGGTGAAGAGCCAGCCCACCGAGTTGCCGAAGAGCGCGAAGAGCGGCGCGAAGACGGCGATCCAGCCGTACCACCGGAAGGTCGGGGCTCTGCCCCGCCGGGTGAGCCAGAGGATCGCGACCGCCCCCAGGACGCCGGAGGCGCCGAGCCCCATCATCCAGCGGAAGGACCAGTAGGTCACCGGGATGATCGGGGTGTAGTCGCCCGGCCCGAAGGTCTGCTCGTATTGGGCCTGCAGGTCGTTGATGCCCTGCACCCGCTGGTTGAAGTGCCCCGTGGCCAGGAACGAGAGGAAGCACGGCACCTCGACGGCGAACTTCTTGTGCCGGCCGTCGCGCGTGCCGATCGTGAAGAGGGAGAACGGCGCACAGCTCTCGGAGGTGTTGAAGAGCGCCTCGGCCGAGGCCATCTTCATCGGCTGGACGTCGGTCATGATCTTGCCCTGGAAGTCACCGCTGAAGAAGACGCCCGCGAAGGCGACGATCGAGACCCACGCGCCGAGCCGGACGCCGCGCCGGTAGAGGCGGCGGTCCGACTCCACCCCGGCCTCGCCGTCGGCGCGCTTGTGGGCGCGGCCGTAGAGCCAGCCGCAGACACCGACCAGGAAGACCGCCGAGGTCATGTAGGACGCGAGGATCACGTGCGGGAAGGCGCCCAGCTGCACCTTGTTGAACATCACCGCCCAGAAGTCGGTCAGCTCGGCGCGTCCGTTCCGGGTCGCACCTGCGACGCAGCCGGAGCCGGCCGGCGGGTGCGGCATCCGACAGCCCACCGGGTGCTGCATCCAGGAGTTCGCCGCGAGGATGAACCACGACGAGAGCAGCGTGCCGACGTGCACGATCCAGATGCAGGCGAGGTGGACGCCACGCGGCAGCTTGTCCCACCCGAAGATCCACAGCCCGATGAAGGTCGACTCGAGGAAGAACGCGAGCAGCGCCTCGACGGCCAGTGGTGCGCCGAAGATGTCACCGACGAAGCGGGAGTACGCCGACCAGTTCATCCCGAACTGGAACTCCTGGACGATGCCGGTGACCACGCCCATCGCGATGTTGATCAGGAAGAGCTTGCCGACGAACTTCGTCAGCCGCAGCCAGTCCTCGTGCTTGGTGCGCAGCCACAGCGTCTCCATGACCGCGACCAGGGCACTCAGCCCGATCGTCAGCGGCACGAAGAGGAAGTGGTAGATGGTGACGATGCCGAACTGCCAGCGGGCGATGCCCAGGATGCTGTCCAACGGTCTCTCCGGGTCTCACGACGGTGATACGGGCGATGGGTGCTAGTCCAGCCTGCACCCATCGCATCGAACCGTCATCCGAGGCCCCCGGGTAGGGACCTTGGTCTGTGACCCGCGAGACATTCGGCGCCGCGTCGGGTTTACCACGGTAAGTGGCTCACCCCGCGCTTCTCCGGGTCCATAGACCCGGAGAAGCGTCGGACCGACCGCTTACCGTGGTAAACCCGCGGCCCGTCAGGCCCCGCTCAGGAACGCGAGCAGGTCCTGCCGGGTGAGTACGCCGACGGGCTTGCCGTCCTCGTGGACCAGCACCGCGTCGCACGCCTCGAGCATCCGCGCGGCGTCGTGCGGGTCCTCGTTCGCGCCGATCGTGGGCAGCGCGGGCGTCATGTGCTGCTCGACGGAGTCGGTCAGCCGCGCCCGGCCGGTGAAGAGCGCCTCGAGCAGGCTGCGCTCGGAGACCGACCCCGCCACCTCGGCGGCCACCACCGGCGGCTCGGCCCGCACGACCGGCATCTGGCTGACGCCGTACTCGCGCAGGATGTGGACCGCCTCGGCGATCGTCTCGCCCGGGTGGGTGTGCACCAGCGCGGGCAGGTCGCCCGACTTGGCCCGCAGGACGTCGCCCACCGTGCGCTCGACCTCGGCGCCGCCGGTCGGGAAGCCGTACTGGGCCAGCCAGGAGTCGTTGAAGACCTTCGTCAGGTAGCCGCGGCCGGAGTCGGGTAGGAGTACGACGATGACGGCGTCGGTGCGACCGGCCTCGCCCAGTTCGTGGGCCAGCTGCCGAGCGGCGTACGCCGCCATGCCCGAGGATCCGCCGACCAGCATCGCCTCCTCGCGGGCGAGACGGCGGGTGAAGGCGAAGGAGTCGGCGTCGGAGACCTCGATGATCCGGTCGGCGACGGTCTTGTCGTAGGTCTCCGGCCAGAAGTCCTCACCGACGCCCTCGACGAGGTAGGGGCGGCCGGAGCCGCCGGAGTAGACCGATCCGGCGGGGTCGGCGCCGACGACCTGGATCTCCGGGTTCTGTTCCTTGAGGTACCGGCCGATGCCGCTGATCGTGCCGCCCGTGCCGACGCCGGCGACGAAGTGGGTGATCCGGCCCTCGGTCTGGCGCCAGATCTCGGGGCCGGTGGTCTCGTAGTGGCTGCGGGGGTTGTTGGGGTTGGAGTACTGGTCGGGCTTCCAGGCCCCGGGCTGCGAGGCGAGCCGGTCGCTGACGTTGTAGTAGCTGTCGGGGTGCTCGGGCGGCACGGCCGTGGGGCAGACGACCACCTCGGCGCCGTACGCCTTGAGGACGTTGCGCTTGTCCTCGCTGACCTTGTCGGGGCAGACGAAGACGCACTTGTAGCCGCGCTCCTGGGCGACCATGGCCAGGCCGACACCGGTGTTGCCGGAGGTCGGCTCGACGATCGTTCCGCCGGGCTGCAGCAGGCCCGCCTTCTCCGCCTCGTCGATCATTCGGGTGGCGATCCGGTCCTTCACGGACCCGCCGGGGTTGAGGTACTCCACCTTCGCCAACAGGATCGGGCCGTCCGGGTTGTCCGGGTCGCCGCCATTGGGCAGGTCGAGGGTGCGGCCGAGCCGCACGAGGGGCGTATTGCCGATGAGGTCGAGGACCGAGTTCACGTACTCCACGTCCACACCCTAGAGGGTGGGACCGTAAGGTTGGGGCCGTGAGAAGGGTCGCGCACGCAGGTCTGCGGTTTGGATTCTGGGGCGCCGGGGGGCTCACCGTTGCCGGCTTCGGCCTGCTCTCGGTCCTCGTCGCCGAGGCCAAGTTCGCCCACGCCACCATCAATGGCGTCGACCTCGTGCCACCCCCGAACTCCACCGGCTTCTACGGTCGCGATCTGCCCGGCGACCTGGTCACGGTGGCGCTGCTCGGCGACTCCAGTGCCGCCGGCTACGGGCTCGACAAGGTCCACGAGACGCCGGGCGCGCTGTTGGCCGAGGGCATCGCCGAGCGCGCCGGCCGGCCGGTGCACTTCCACGACCTCTCCGTCGTCGGCGCGCTGAGCTCCGACCTGGACGCCCAGGTCGACCAGGCGCTGGTCCACGGCGCCGAGGTCGCGGTGATCCTGATCGGCGCCAACGACGTGGTGCATCTGGTGCGGCCCTCGCACTCCGTGCATCATCTCGAGCGCGCCGTACGACGGCTGCTCGAGGGCGGCGTCGCCGTCCTCGTCGGCACCTGCCCGGACCTGGGCACGATCAAGCCGATCCTGCCGCCGCTGCGCCACGCGGCCCGCTGGTGGTCGCGCCGCATCGCGGCCGAGCAGACCGTGTACGTCGTGCGGGCCGGCGGCCGCACGGTCTCGCTGGCCGACATCCTCGGGCCGGAGTTCACCGCGGACCGCGACTTCTTCTTCGGCCCCGACCAGTTCCACCCCTCGACCGCCGGGTACGCCGCGCTGGCCGGGGTGCTGCTGCCTTCGACGCTGGCGGCGCTCGGGCTGATCGGCGACGACGAGGCGGAGCTCGAGACCTACCGCGGTGGCCAGGTCGTGCCGATCGCCGCCGCCGCGCTGCGCGCGATCAACACGCCCGGCACCGAGCTCGATCCCGCGCCGCGGCCTCGTGGCCGCCTCGGCCGGCTCTGGGTGACCGTGGCCCACCGGCGCGGCGTCCGCACCCGAGTGCGCGACGACGCCGGCGTCTGAGCCGGCCCGACGGGCCGGTCCCGGTCAGCTGCGGTTGAAGTAGGCCAGGATGCGCAGCAGGTTCTGGTAGATCCAGACCAGGCTGACGGTGAGGCCGAAGGCGGCGCGCCAGCCCTCGTTGGCCGGGAGGCGGTTGGCCACGCCCTGCTCGACCATCTGGAAGTCCATCAGCAGCATGAAGATGCCGAGGAGCAGGCCGACCACGGCGGTGACCATGCCGAGGCCGGTGATCCCGAAGAGGCCGAGGTTGCGGCCGAAGAGGCCGAGCACCAGCTGCATCAGGCCGAGCCCGACCAGCCCGAACATCGTGGCGACCACGAACCGCTGCACGCGCGCGCCCAGGCGGATGTTGAGGAACTTGTACGCCGCCAGCGTGCCGGCCAGCGCCGCGAAGGTGCCGATGACGGCCTGGACGATGAGGTTGCCGCTGCCCGGCGTGGAGTACACGGCGTCGATGACCTTGCTGAAGCCGCCGAGAGCGACACCCTGGGCCGCGGCGTAGAGGAGCACCAGCGGCGCGCTGATCACGCGCTTGAAGGAGTTCACCATCGAGAGCGCGAAGGCCGCGCCGCCGCCGACGACCATCGCCGCGACGAGCGGGGCGAGGTTGACGTTCGCGTCGCGCAACGAGGGCGTGAGGATCCAGGTCGCCACCGCCGCGACGATCAGGACGCCGAGCGAGGCGGCCGTCTTCTGGACGACGCCGTCGATCGTCATGACCTCGGAGTCCGCCGGAGCGCACGGCGCCGCGGGGCCACCCGCCTGACCGGAGCCACCCGCGGCGGCGTCGTACTGCGCCTGCGGCTGGCCGTAGCCCGCCTGCGGCTGGCCGTAGCCGGCGTGCGGCTGACCGTTGCCGGAGTAGGTCGGGTTGCCGTAGATGTTGTACCCCGGCTTGAACCCGTCGGAGTTCCGGAAGACGGGGTTGTTGCTCTGCATCTCGGTCTCCTCCTTGGAGGCCTGGTGACCGCCGCTGTGACGGCTCGCCTCGGATGGTGCCCCAGTGTAGGGACTTCCATTCGGAGCAACGTGTGGCCAGGTGGCGACGTTCCCGCGGCGCCGTGCGGAGCGGTTCGCAGGATGCCTTGAAGCTGCCCACAGTGATCCCACAGGATCGGGGCGGAATGTGGCTTCCATGAAGACCTCCCTCGGCCGCACCGCAGCCGTCCTCGCGATCGCGCTCCCCCTCGTCGTCGCCCCGGTCGCGGTGCCGGCCGCGGAGGCGCTGCCCACCGGCTGGTACGCGCCGACCCCGTTCGGCACCTTCACCCCCTACGGCTGGTCCGAGGCGGGCGCCGGCTTCGGCTGGTCCGAGGGGGGCGCCGGCTACGGCACGACGCCGGGCCAGGCCTACGGGCAGCCGTACAACGGCCAGGGCTACGACCAGTCGACCGGGCAGAGCAACGCCACCGCCGCCTCCTCGGCGCAGTCCAGCGGCCTGGTGATGGTCAACACCGTCCTCGACTACGGCCAGGGAGAGGCCGCCGGTACCGGGTTGGTGATCGGAGCCGACGGCATCGTGGTGACCAACCACCACGTCGTCCAGGACGCCACGACGATCAAGGTCACCACGCCGGCCGGCGCGACGTACACCGCGAGCGTGATCGGGTACGACAAGACCCACGACGTCGCCGTCCTGAAGCTGGCGGGGGCCTCCGGGCTGACGACGGTCACCACCGACACCGCGACGCCGAGCAACGGCGCCCAGGTGGACGCCGTCGGCAACGCCGAGGGCCAGGGATCGCTGACCGATGCGACCGGCACGGTCCTCAACCCGTCGACCTCCATCAACGTCACCGAGGACGACGGCTCGACGGCCCACCTGACCGGCCTGATCGAGGTCTCCTCCGACGTCGTGCCCGGCGACTCCGGCGGGGCACTGCGCGAGACGAACGGCAACGTGATCGGCATGAACGTCGCGGCCTCCTCGGGCAGCGCGAACCCCACCGGCTACGCGATCCCGATCGCCCGGGTGGTCAGCATCGCCAACGAGATCCTGGCCGGCTCCGCCTCCGCCACCGTGACCATCGGCAACCGCGGTGCGCTCGGCATCGAGGTCTACGGCAGTACGCCCCAGGTGGCCGCCGTGGAGGCCGCGAGCACCGCCAAGGCCGGCCTCCAGGCCGGCGACACGATCACCTCGGTCGACGGCACCTCGGTCTCGACCACGACGGCCCTGACCCGGCTGCTCACCGCGCACCACGCCGGCGACACGGTCAGCCTGACGTGGACCGACCAGTCCGGGCACAGCGAGACCGCGCAGGTCACGCTGATCGCGGGACCGGTGGCCTGACAGCCGAGACGTCACCCCGTGACACCCGAGACGTCACCCCGTGACACGCGAGAGGGCACCCCGTGACAGCCGAGACGTCACCCCGTGACACGCGAGAGGTCGCCCCGTGACACCCGAGACGTCGCCCCGTGACACCCGAGACGTCGAGTGGCTACGCGGTCGCGCGCCGGTGCGGCACGGTCAGCACGAGCACCGCCGCCAGCACGGCCGCCGCGGCGCAGACCGCGAAGAGCCACCGGTACGCCGCGAGGCTGGACGCCCCGCCGACGACGTGTCCGTCGACCACCTGGTAGACGACCGAGGACGCCAGGATCGAGGATCCGATCGCGGTGGCCAGCGTGCTGCCGAGGCTCCGGAAGAGGGTGTTGAGGCCGTTGGCCGCGGCGATCTCGTGCGGCGGGGTGTTGGTGTTGATCAGGGTCGGCATCGCGGCGTACCCGATGCCGGTGCCGATGCCGATGACCGTCGCACCCACGATCACCTCCCAGAGCGCTCCGACCAGGACGATCCGGAGCACCCAGCCGACGGCGACCAGCAGGGCACCGAGCGCCAGGGTCTGCGGGGCGCCACGCAGGATGATCAGTCGCGCGGCCACCGGGGAGAAGGCCAGCATCATCAGGCCGCTGGGCAGCATCACCACGCCGCCCACCAGCAGGCTGGAGCCGAAGCCGTAGCCGGTCCAGGTGCCGGCCTCGACGAAGGTCGCGGTGCCGATGAACGAGGCGAACAGCGCGAACCCGAAGCAGATCGAGGCAAGGTTCGTCATCACGATGGCGCGACGGCGCAGGGCGGTGAGGTCGACCAGCGGCTGCGCCATGCGCAGCTCGACGAACGCGAAGACCACCAGGATCACGACGGCCGCCGCCAGAAGCGTGAGCACGCGCGCCGAGCCCCACCCCCACTGCTGGCCCTGCTCGAGCGGCAGGATGAGCGCGACGAGACCGGCGCTGAGCAGCACCGTCCCCGGGACGTCGATCCGGCCGCCGGTGCGCTGCCGGGTCTCCGGCACGATGGCCAGCACGCCGGCGAACGAGATCGCGCCGACCACCGTGGTGACCCAGAACAGGACGTGCCAGTCCCAGTGCTCGGCCACGAAGCCGGCCAGCGGCAGGCCCAGTGAGCCACCGACGCCGAGCATCGCCGAGATGAGCGCCACCGCCGTGCCGACCTTCTCCCGCGGCATCAACGTGGCCAGCAGCGAGATGCCCAGCGGGATCGCCGCTGCCGACGCGCCCTGGATCGCCCGCCCGACGATGAGCCAGCCGAGGTTGGAGCTCAACGCGTCCACGAGCGAGCCGACGGTGAGCGCGCCGAGTGCGACCAGCAGCATCCGCCGCTTGCCGAACATGTCGCCCAGGCGCCCGAGGACCGGCACCGAGACCGCGGCGACGAGCAGCGTCGAGGTCAACAGCCAGGTCGACGCCGCGCCGTACCTGGTCTGCAGCTCGCCGAGGACCGGCACGAGCACCGACTGGCTGAGCGAGACGACGAGCGCGCCGAGGCCGACGACGAGGAGCTCGACGTTCGCCCGCGCCGCACCGGTGTGGCTGCGGACGGCGGCATCCTCGGGCTCCTGGCCCGGGGCGAGCTCGGTGGGGGACGACATGGCTCTCCTTGGGATCAACGCGGCATCGGCATGGCATCGAACGCCAGACATGGCACAGTGTGCCACGACAGCTGTATCCTGTCACCATGACCACCAACTCGCTGCGCGACCTCACCCGGCGGGCGGTGCGCGAGGAAGTCCTGAGCAAGGCCTGGGCCCTCTTCGCGCAGCAGGGCTACGAGGCCACCACGATCGATCAGGTCGCCGAGGCGGCCGGGATGTCGCGGCGTACCTTCTTCCGGTACTTCAGCGGCAAGGACGAGCTCATCCTGGAGCGACTCATCGAGGCGGGCGAGCGGGTCGCGACCACGCTCGCTGCGCGCCCCGCCGACGAGCCCGCCTGGCCCGCCATGCGGGCGGCCTTCGAGGAGTTGGTCCGCTCCCAGGAGCAGAACGCAACCGTGGCCCGCGCGCTCGGACAGATGCTCCGGGACGAGGCCGGTGCCCGGGCCAGCGTCGAGGAGCGCAGGCACCGCTGGCTCCCCCTGCTCGCCCCGCTCGTCGAGACCCGGCTGCCACCGGGCCCGTCCGCCGCGACGCGCGCCACTGCCGTCGTGGGCGCGGCCCTGGCCTGCCTGGACGCGGCCGGGGCCACCTGGCTCGAGGACGACTCCACGCCCCTCGGCGCCCTGCTCGACGCGGCGATGTCGGCCCTGACCCCGCTGGACACCCGAGAAGTCACCCCGTGACACCCGAGAGGTCACCCCGTGACACCCGAGAGGTCACCCCGCGACACTCGACGCCCGACGTACGGTGGGCAGTGCAGCACCACCTCCCGTACCCCGAGGCAAGGCAGGCCCCCGACATGTCCAACGACTCCCGCCGCTGGCGCGTCGTCGCCACCGTCACCAAGACCCACGACCCCGGCAACCTCGATGACGACGAGACCTACACCGTCGTCGAGCCCGGGGAGTACGAGACCCAGCGCGAGGCCGAGGCTGCCGCTGAGGAGCGGCGCTGGCAGGCACCGCCGCCCGACCGCACCGTGGACTTCAGCGTCGAGCTCGATCCCAAGGGGTAGGGCGGCTCACCAGCTCGCGACGCGAGCACGAGTACCCCGGGTGGGACTCGAACCCACACTGAAGCCTTTTTAAGAGGCCTTCCTCTGCCGATTGGGACACCGGGGCGCAGGGGTGCCGAGCTGCCACCCGATCGCGGCATTCCGGCATCCTGACCCTACAAGTAGGTCTGCCGCTGGAAGACGGCATGCGGCCCGGCGACGCGATCCAGGAAGAGCAACCCGTCGGTGTGGTCGATCTCGTGTTGCAGCGCCCGCGCCTCGAACGCGTCGGTCACGACCGTGACCTCCTCCCCCGTCCCGGGGAGCCGGCCGCGCACGGTGACGCGAGTGGCGCGCTTGAGATCGCCGGTCAGGTCTGGCACCGACATGCAGCCCTCGCGGCCCTTCTCGTTCCGGCTCGCCTCCACCACCTCGGCGTTGCAGAGCACGAACGTGCCGTGATGCGTGCGCGCCTTGGGATGGGCCGAGACGTCGACGCAGAAGACGCGCGCCCCGACCCCGACCTGACTGGCGGCAAGGCCGACGCAGCCGGGACTCACCCGCATCGTCGCGACGAGGTCGGCGGCCAGCTGCACCGTCTCGGCGGCGACCGGGTCGACGTCCGCACCGCGGGTCGCCAGGACGGCCGCAGGCGCACGTACGACGTCCAGCACGCGTCCCGCGACCCCGAGCTCCGCCTCGGTCCATGCGGCGACCCGGGCGGTGGTCGAGGTAGTCACAGCTCGTCGGTCTCGGCGGGGCGCAGCGTGGCGCCCACGCCGAGCTCGGTGGCGATGCGGTGGATCGACGCGTCGAGCGCGTGCACGTCGACCGCCGCCGGCAGCTCGATCTGGGCGACCAGCAGGTACAGCTCGCCGGCCAGCCGCGTGGTGAGGTCGGTGATGTTGCCGCCCACGGCGGCGACCTCGCCCACGATCGAGGAGACGATCCCGGGGCGGTCGCCGCCGTGCACGGTCAGCACGTACGGCGTACCGGCCGGCGGCACCTGATCGTCGGCCGGCACCTCGAGCACCGTCACGCTGAGTCGCCCGTCGGCACCGATCGGCCTCAGCGCGGCGCCGATCTCGTCGGCCGAGGCAGCCCCCGCGCAGACCAGGGTCATCGCGAAGTGACCGCGCAGGCGCGTCATCGAGGAGTCCTCGAGGTTGAGTCCGAGGCCGGCCAGCAGCCGGGTGGTCTCGGCGATGATGCCGGGGCGGTCGTGGCCCAGGACGGTGACGGCGTGGCTGCTCACGCGGTCATTGTCGCCTGCCGAGCCTGCGCCCGGGGCGACCCGCTCACTCCTCGGCGGGCTTCTCCGCGGTCGCGTCGTCGGCCGCCGCGGACTCGAAGCCCGTGAACTCCGGAGCGGAGACCGGGTCGGTCTCCTCGACGACCTCCTGCGCCGCCGGCGGCACCTCGGGCACGTCCAGGGGAGCGCCGTCGCCCACGTGCTGCCCGCCCTCGGGGTGCAGCTTCTCGTGGGCGAACGAGGAGGCCGCACCGGTGGCGGCCGAGACCTTCTCCCCTACCTGCGAGACGACCGGGGCCGCCTTCTCGGACGCGGTCGCGAGCGCCGACTGCACGCGCGGGTCGCTGGTGACCTTGGCGGCGCTGGCCTTGAGCTGGTCGGACTTCGACTTGGCGACCACCGCAATGCCTACGGCGGCAGCGGCGAGCAGGAGGAGCTTCTTCACGGTGATCACCTTCCGAGAAAGCGGACGAATGCGTGTCCCTACCGAGCCTAGTCGGTCATGGAACGGGCGATCCCGTCAAGGATGTCCGCCTCCGAGACCACCAGATGGTCCACGGTCGAGCGCCGCAGGATCCGCGAGAGGATCAGCCCGCCCGCGCCGATCACGTCGGCGCGACCGGGATGCATCCACGGCAACGCCAGCCGCTCCGAGACGGTCATGGCGAGCAGCCGGTCGACCAGCGCATGGATGTCGTCCACCGGGAGCCGCGCCTGGTCGATCGCCTCGCGCGAGTACGCCGGAAGGTCGAGTACGCCGGCCGCCAGCTGCGTGACGGTGCCGGCGACGCCGACGATCGTGCCCGCCAGGTCGCTCGAGACCGGACAGTGGTCGAGGGCGGTGTCGATGTCACGCACGCAGGCGGCGACCTCGGCCATCGTGGGCGGGTCGGTGCGCAGGTGGCGCTCGTGCAGGCGCACCGACCCGATCTGCATCGAGAACGCGGCACTGGGCGGCGCCGTCACCGACGAGCCCCGGATCAGCTCGGTCGAGCCGCCGCCGATGTCGACGACGAGCACCGGCATCACCGGCGCCTCGCGCAGGTGGCTGACCGCGCCGGCGAAGGAGAGTGCGGCCTCCTCGGCGCCGGTGACGACCTCGGGGTCGACGCCGAGGCGGTCATGGACGCCGACGGCGAACTGCGCCGCGTTGGAGGCGTCGCGCGTCGCGGACGTCGCCACGAACCGCACCCTGCGGACGTCGAGCCGGCGGATCATCTCGGCGTACTCGTCGATGGCGCCGAAGGTCCGGTCCAACGCCTCGGGAGTGAGCACGCCGGTGGCGTCGACACCCTGCCCGAGCCGGACCATCCGCATCTCACGTGCCAGCTCGGTGTCGTCCTGGTCGAGGATGAGGAGCTTGATGGTGTTGGTGCCGCAGTCGACCGCGGCTCGGCGCGGGGACCCCTGCACCTCCGGGGTCACTGCTCGTCGTCCTGGCCCGCGACGGTGTCGAGATCGACACACGGGCCCGAGGCCCACCACTCGCCCAGCAGGTCGAGGACCTCGTCGCCGAGCGGGTTCACGCCCCGCCCCTGCGCCAGCGACTGGCCGGCGAGGACGTGGAGGCACTTGACCCGGTCGGGCATGCCGCCCGCGGAGATGCCGTGGATCTCGGGCACGTCGCCGAGCTCGTAGCGCGCCTCGAGGTACTGATCGTGCGCCTGCCGGTAGGCGGCCGCCAGCTCGGGGTCGCCGGAGAGCCGATCCTGCATCTGCTTCATCACCCCGGACCCCTCCAGCGTGCCGATCCGCGAGGCCGCCCGCGGGCAGGTCAGGTAGTACGTCGTCGGGAACGGCGTGCCGTCGGGCAGGCGGGGCTCGGTGACGACCACGTCGGGCAGTGAGCACGGGCAGCGGTGGCCGATGCCGACGATGCCTCGTGGCGACCTCCCCAGCTGCGCCGCGATCGCGGTCTCGTCACCGGGGTCGATGCTCATCGCTGGGTGCGCTCCTGGTGGTCGGCTCGTTCGGTCAGGGGGTGATCTTCATGGCTGGCCCGGTCGATGCAGTGTTGGTCGGGGGGTTGCCGGCCAGCTTGACCGAGCCCCACACCGTTGTCCACCAGGCCGTCGGAGTGGCTCCCGGGAAGGCGTTCGGCTTGCCGAGCTCGGCCGTCGAGGCGATCTTGTGACCCTTCGCATCCAGCGCGACGTACGCCGTCTGGCCCGGCATCACGTACCCGAACCGCTCTCGCGCCTGGATCGCAACGTACGCCGGATCGCGCCATCGGTCCACCTGGTCCTGCAGCGTCGCGATGTCCGCCTGGCGCTGAGCGATCTCGGCCTGCGTCGTGCTGATCTCGTGGCGCTGCTGCAGGTACGCCTTCGCCGAGCTCGCGTAGGAGACCACCAGGACGGCGATCACCAACGCGAGCACGATCGCACGGCTGGTCAGTCGCGGGGTGCGGCGCTTCGGAGCGACGGCCGCCTGCTCTCCCGACACGGCTGGATCGACGGTCTTCTTGGTCGAGGGCCGACCGGGGCCGCTGCGCCCCCGCGGGGCGCGCGACCCGGCGCGTGAGGTGTTCCGCGGGTCGGCGGTGCGTCGGTCGGCCACGGCCCGATTCTCCCCCGTCGCCACCCCGATCCGCGGGAGTGAAACGCCCCAGTTGAGTCCTTGGCCTTGGGGGTTTGAACAACCGTTCCAGATTTCAGGGGCCCTTCCCCACGTCCGTGCCAACGAACCGTTGGTTCGTTGGCAGCGTGGTGGGGAAGGGCCCCTGAAATCTGGAACGGTTGTTCAAACCCCCAAGGCCAACCTCAGATGGAGAAGCGCGGGAAGGAGCCGGCGCCGGCGTACCGGGCAGCCTCGCCGAGCTCGTCCTCGATGCGCAGGAGCTGGTTATACTTGGCGACGCGCTCGGAGCGCGCGGGTGCGCCGGTCTTGATCTGCCCGCAGTTGGTTGCCACGGCGAGGTCGGCGATGGTGGTGTCCTCCGTCTCGCCGGAGCGGTGGCTCATCATGCAGCGGAAGCCGCTGCGGTGTGCGAGCTCGACCGCGTCCAGCGTCTCCGTGAGCGAGCCGATCTGGTTGACCTTCACCAGCAGCGCGTTGGCCTGGCCGCCGGCGATGCCGCGGGCGAGGCGCTCGGTGTTGGTGACGAAGAGGTCGTCGCCGACCAGCTGGATCTTCGCTCCGAGGGCGTCGGTGATGGCCTTCCAGCCGTCCCAGTCCTCCTCGTTGAGCGGGTCCTCGATGCTGACGATCGGGTACGACGCGACCAGGTCGGCGTAGTAGGAGGTCATCTCCTCGGCGCTCTTGCTGGCACCCTCGAAGGTGTAGGAGCCGTCCTTGAAGAACTCCGTGGCGGCGACGTCGAGGGCCAGCACGATGTCCTTGCCGAGCTCGTAGCCGGCCTTGCCGACGGCCTCGCCGATCAGGTCGAGGGCGGCGCGGTTGTGCTCCAGGTCGGGCGCGAAGCCGCCCTCGTCACCGACGCCGGTGGCCAGGCCGCGGGCCTTCAGCACGCTCTTGAGGGCGTGGTAGACCTCGGCGCCGCTGCGCAGCGCGTCCCGGAACGTGGGGGCGCCGATCGGCGCGATCATGAACTCCTGGATGTCGACGTTGGTGTCGGCGTGCGCGCCGCCGTTGAGGATGTTCATCATCGGCACCGGCAGCACGTGCGCGTTCGGGCCGCCGACGTACCGGTAGAGCGGGAGGCCGGCACTGTCGGCCGCGGCGCGTGCGACGGCCAGGCTGACGCCGAGGATCGCGTTGGCGCCGAGCTCGGCCTTGTTGGGGGTGCCGTCAGCGGCGAGCAGCGCCTGGTCGATCTCGCGCTGATCGCTGGAGTCGAGACCCTCGACCGCGGGCGCGAGCGTGTCGATCACCGCGCTGACGGCCTGCTGGACGCCCTTGCCGCCGTACCGGCTGTCGCCGTCGCGCAGCTCGACCGCCTCGAAGGCTCCGGTCGAGGCGCCGGACGGGACGGCGGCACGGGCGAACGTGCCGTCGTCGAGAAGGACCTCGACCTCGACGGTCGGGTTGCCTCGGGAGTCGAGGATCTCGCGGGCTCCGACGGCTTCGATGGCTGCCACGTGTCTGCTCCTGGGTCGCTGGAAGTGGATGCGCCGCCAGCCTAGTCGGCGTCGGCGGCACAGGCCGCCGGGAGGTTCTCCTGTGCCCACGTGGTGAGAGCGGTCAGCGCCGGCAGGAGGGCCGAGCCCGACTCGGAGAGCCGGTAGCGCACCGAGACCGGCGGCCCCGGCTCGACGTCGCGCTCGACCAGCGCCGCCGCGCTCAGCTCCGCCAGCCGCTCCGACAGCATCGAGTCGGAGATGCCGGCGACTGCGCGCTTGAGCTCGGCGAAGCCGAGCGGGCCCTCCATCAGGGTGCCGAGCAGGACGCCGTTCCAACGCTTGCCGAGGAACCCGAAGGCACGCGTCAGCGCAGCGTTGCACATGTGGGGCTCGTGGCCCTGCTGCGCTGCGGGCCGTGCTGCGGTGCTCATGTGACCGAGCGTACCTCGTCGTACACTGCAATCGGGTGTTACTTTTGATTTCGAAGCAGCCGGAATATCCCTAGCAGCCCAGGAGTTGAGAGCAACATGACCGACACCATCACGCTTGAGAAGCTCGACGAGCGCGGCCGCCAGATCGTCTTCACCGGCGCCCGTACGTCCAACACCTTCGCCGACACCCCGGTGACCGACGACGAGCTCCGCGACATCTGGGAGCTCACCCGCTGGACGCCGACGATGGCCAACACGCAGCCGATGCGCGTCGTCTTCGTGCGCACCACCGAGGGCAAGGACCGCCTGGTGCCGCTCATGGCCGAGGGCAACCAGGCGAAGACCGCCGCCGCGCCGGTCACCGCAATCATCGCCTACGACCGCAACTGGCACGAGCAGATCCCCGCCGTCTTCCCGATCCGACCGGAGATGAAGGACTACTTCGCCGCCGACGAGGCCGCCCGCCACGGCGCCGGCAACTTCTCCGCCGCCCTCCAGGCCGGTGCCTTCATCCTCGCCACCCGTGCCGCGGGTCTGGCCGCCGGCCCGATGGCCGGCTACGACAAGGACGGCATCGACAAGGAGTTCTTCCCCGAGGGCAACTGGACGACCCTGATGGTCGTCAACATCGGCCACCCCGGCGAGAACCCGTGGTTCGACCGTCTCCCCCGCGTCGACGTCGACCACGCGGTCGCCTGGGCCTGAGCACGGGCTCGCGTCCACTTCGACGGGCATAGCAGGCCGCGCCGGCCCATCGGCACGCTCACCGGCGCCGCCGGACCGCGCCGTGAGCCTGCTATGCCCGTCGAAGTGACCGCTCTCAGGGCTACTCGGACCGCTCGGCGGCCTTGGCGGCCTGCCAGATCTCCTCGATCTCCTCGAGCGTGTACGGGCCACCCTCGGCCTCGGGGCCGAAGACGTGCGGATTGCGGCGGATCATCTTGGCCCTCAGGCCGCCGATCACGTCGTCCATCGTGAACTCGCCGGCCTCCTCGGCGATCGCGGCGTGGAAGTAGATCTGCAGCAGCAGGTCGCCGAGCTCCTCCTTCAGGTGCTCCGGATCGCCCTCGTCGATCGCCTCCAGCACCTCCTCGGACTCCTCGCGCAGGTACGTCGCCAGCGACGAGTGGGTCTGCGACGCCTTCCACGCGCAGCGCTCCCGCATGGTGCGCATCAGCTCCAGGAACTCCACCAGTCCCGCACCCTGCGCGGGCGGCACCCGGCCCGGGCCCTCGCGCTCTGGGCCCTCGGCCATCACAGCACCCCGACGTGGTGGAGCAGCTGGCGCAGCAGGCTCCCCCGGCCGCCCTCGAGCTCGCCGCAGACGACCTCGGAGGCCGCCTCCTCGGGGGTGAACCAGGTGATCTCCAGGGCGTCCTGCCGCGGCTGGCACTCCCCGGTGACCGGTACGACGTAGGCCAGCGCCACCGCATGCTGCCGCGGGTCGTGCAGCCGTTCGCCAGGCCACGGGAAGTACTCCGCGACCGTCACCGGCGTGATCGTCTGCGGCAGCGCCGGGAAGGCGGTCGGCCCGAGGTCCTTCTCCAGGTGGCGCATCAGAGCGTCGCGGATCCGCTCTCCGTGCAGCACCCGGCCGGAGACGAGGGTGCGGGCGATCTGCCCGGTCGTGGCCGAGCCGCGCAGCAGCAGCCCGACGCTGACCACCCGGCCGTCGGGGTCGACGCGGACGGGCACAGCCTCGACGTACAGGATCGGGACGTGGCCGCGCGTGCGGGTCAGGTCCTCCGGCGAGAGCCAGCCCGGCTCGACGTCCCAGGACCGGTGCTCCCACGGCTCCTGGGGGAACGACTCCTCGCCGAAGGCCTCCATCGTCATGGGCTCGATCCTCTCAGATCGGGGCAGCGGCCGGCCTCACCACTCCACAGGGTCGCGGACGATCGGGCAGGTCATGCAGTGCCCGCCGCCCCGGCCCCGGCCGAGCTCGGCCCCCACGATGGTGATCACCTCGACGCCGGCCTTGCGCAGCGCGGTGTTCGCCACGGTGTTGCGGTCGTAGGTGATGACCACGCCGGGCTCGAGCGCGACGGCGTTGTTGCCGCTGTCCCACTGCTGCCGCTCGGAGGCGTAGACGTCGCCGCCGATCTCGATCACCTGCAGACCGTCGAGGCCGAGCGAGGAGGCGACCACGTCGACGAAGCGCGTGCCCTCGTGGTCGATCACCTCCACCCCCGGCGCCTTGTCGCTCGGCACCAGCGAGAACGGATGGATGTGGTCGACGATGCTCGGGAAGCTCGTCACCTTGTCGCGGTCGACGAAGGTCATCACGGTGTCGAGGTGCATCGCCGCCCGCAGCTTCGGCATGCCGGCGACCACCACCTTCTCGGCAGCGCCTTGGGCGAAGAGCGAGGCGGCGACCTGGGTGATCGCCTGGCGCGAGGTGCGCTCGCTCATTCCCATCAGGACGACGCCGTTGCCCACCGGCATGATGTCGCCGCCCTCGAAGGTGGCCATCCCCCAGTCCTGCTCCGGGTCGCCCCACCAGACCCGCGAGCCGACGTAGTCGGGGTGGAAGGTGTAGACCGCCTTGTAGATGAGCGTCTCGTCCTTGCGGGCCGGCCAGTAGAGCGGGTTCATCGTCAGACCGCCGTAGAGCCAGCACGTGGTGTCGCGCGTGTAGAGCGTGTTGGGCAGCGGCGGCATCAGGTACTCCCGCACGCCCGTCGACTCCCGCGCCAGCGCGACGTAGCCGTCGCGGAAGTCGGCGGGCAGGTCGCCGGTGGCCATGCCGCCGATGAGGAACTCGGCGAGCTGACGACTGCTCAGCGTCTCCAGGAAGGCCCGGGTGCCGTCGACCAGACCGAGCCCGACGTGGTTGGGCTCGATCTTGCGGTCCAGCAGCCAGTCGCGCGCGCCCGGTACGTCGAGGGTCTCGGCCAGCAGCGCGTGCAGCTCGACGACCTCGACGCCACGCTGGGTCATCTTGTTGACGAAGTCGGCGTGGTCGCGCTGGGCGTTCTCGACCCAGAGCACGTCGTCGAAGAGGAGCTCGTCGTTGTTGCTCGGAGTCAGCCGCTGGTGGGCGAGGCCGGGTGCGCAGACCAGCACCTTGCGCAGCTTGCCCACCTCGGAGTGGACGCCGTAGGTCGAGGAGACGGTCTCGGTCATCGGGGTGCCTTTCGTTCTGGGACGACAGCGTGGGGACGACAGCGTGGGACTACAGCTCGGGGACTACAGACCGATCCGGCCGGTCCACAGACCGACCACGCCGACGGCCGCGCCGACGAGGATGAGGAGGAACAGGCCCAGCTCGGTCGGGGTGAAGATGCGCCTGCTCAGCTCGCTACGGGCCTTGACGTAGAGCAGGGTCGCCGGCGCGAGGATGAGGGTGGAGAGCAGCACGAACTTCATGCCGGCGGCATCGAAGAGGAACAGCGTGTACGCCGTCGCGACGCCCGCCACGATCGTCTCCCGGCGACGTACGCCGGACGTGACGCCCTCGTAGGCCTCGCCGGTCAGTCCGAGCTTGAGCGCGTACGCGGCGGCCAGCAGATACGGCAGCAGCGCGAGCACGGTGGAGAAGTCGAGCATGAAGTCGAGGGCGTTGGTGACGAACAGGGTCAGGCCGAGCAGCGCCTGGATGCCCATCGAGGTGGCGACCAGGGCGGTGATCGGAACGCCCTTCTCGTTCTCCATGCCCAGGAACCGCGGCATGTCCTCGGCACGGGCCGGGTTGAACATCACCTCGGCCGCCATCAGGGTCCAGGCCAGGTAGGCGCCCAGGACCGAGATGATGATTCCGACGCTGATGAAGATCTGCCCCCAGTGGCCGACCTGCGACTGAAAGACGCCGATCATCGACGGCTGCCGGGTGCCGGCCAGCTCGGGCTGCGGTACGGCGGCGTAGCTGGCCAGCGTCACGAGCGCGAAGATCGCCAGCACGCTCAGGAAGCCGAGCACGGTCGCGCGGCCGACGTCCTCGCGGCGCTTGGCGTAGCGGGAGTAGACGCTGGCCCCCTCGACGCCGATGAAGACGAACGTCGTGATCAGCATCGTGTTGCGGACCTGCTCGTTGATGCCGCCGAGGTTGTAGGCGCGGGCCGTCCAGTTGTGCGAGAAGACGTGGCCGTCGAAGGAGAAGAAGAGCAGCACCACGATGAAGGTCAGGATGGGGAGCAGCTTGCAGATCGTCACGATCGTGTTGATCGCCGCGGCGTCCTTGACGCCGCGAGCGACCAGGTAGTGGAAGAGCCAGACCCCCACCGAGGAGACCGCGACGGCCAACGCCGTGGCACCGTCGCCGAAGCTGTGGGTGAACGCGCCGATGGTGGCCGACATGAAGACCCAGTAGAAGGTGTTGCCCGCGACCGCGCTGGCCCAGAACCCGATCGCGGAGTTGAAGCCGACGTAGTTGCCGAAGCCCGCCTTGGCGTAGATGTAGACGCCGGAGTCGAGCGTGGGCTGCCGGATGGCGAGGTTCTGGAAGACCAGCGCGAGCATCAGCATGCCGGTGCCGGCGACCGCCCAGGCGATCAGCGAGCCGAGGATGCCGGTCGCCACGCCGAACCGCGCAGGAAGCGAGAAGACCCCCGCCCCGACCATGCCGCCGACGACCATGGCGGTCAGCGCGGGCAGGCTGAGCTTGGCGACGGTCTGGGTGGGCGATACGGAACTCTCGGTCGCAGTGCTGGTCATGGGCCTTCTCCGGGTCACATGAGTCACGGCCGATCACGCTGGGCGACGGCCCCATCATCGAGCGCCATCAACGTAACGTTCCGGGGCCGCCCGCGACAGGGGCCAGCCCGATCACTGGGACGAGGTCCGGATCTGTCCAGCGCTCACCGCACGGGCCCCTCACTCACCGCGCGGGTCGATCACCGCGTCGATCACGCCCTTGCACCACTCCAGCAGCGCGATGCCCTCCAGCGGCTTGGCGGGGAAGCCGCTGGAGACCGGGCGGGGCACCAGGATCGTGTCGAGCTGTGCCTTGACCAGCGACTTCGGATACATCCGGCCCAACCGGACCTGGCGCGACTCGGGCAGCGAGACCGGGTGGAAGCGGACGTTCTTGCCCGCGATGGTGACCTCGGTGACGCCGGCCTGGCGGGCGCGGGCGCGGAAGCGCGCCACCAGGAGCAGGGAGGTCACGACGAGCGGCGGCTCGCCGTACCGGTCCTTGAGCTCCTCGGTGATGGCGTCGATGTCGGCGTCCTCGCGGACCTCGGCCAGGCGCTTGTACATCTCCAGGCGCAGCCGCTCCGAGGGGATGTAGTCGTGCGGCAGGTGGGCGTCGACCGGCAGCTCGATCCGGACCTCCTCGAACTGCGCCTCCGGTTGGCCCTTGAAGTCGTTGACCGCCTCGCCGACCAGGCGGACGTAGAGGTCGAAGCCGACGTCGGCGATGTGCCCGGACTGCTCGCCGCCGAGCAGGTTGCCCGAGCCTCGGATCTCGAGGTCCTTCATCGCGATGGCCATGCCGCCGCCCAGGTCGGAGTGCTGGGCCAGGGTGGCGAGGCGCTCGTGGGCGGTCTCGGTGAGCGGCTTCTCGGCCGGGTAGAGGAAGTAGGCGTAGGCGCGCTCCCGCGAGCGACCGACCCGGCCGCGCAGCTGGTGCAGCTGGGAGAGGCCGAGAGTATCGGCCCGCTCGATGATCATGGTGTTGGCGTTCGAGACGTCGAGGCCGGACTCGACCAGCGTCGTGCACACCAGGACGTCAAAGCGCTTCTCCCAGAAGTCGAGCATCACCTGCTCGAGCTGCTTCTCGTTCATCTGGCCGTGCGCCACGGCCACGCGTGCCTCCGGCACGAGGTCGTGCAGGCGCTGGGCGGCCTTCTCGATCGACTGCACACGGTTGTGGATGTAGAAGACCTGGCCCTCGCGCAGCAGCTCGCGCCGTACGGCGGCGATGATCTGGCGGTCCTCGTAGGCGCCGACGTAGGTCAGCACGGGGTGCCGCTCCTCCGGGGGCGTGGTGATCGTCGACATCTCGCGGATGCCGGTGATCGACATCTCGAGCGTCCGCGGGATCGGCGTCGCGCTCATCGAGAGGAAGTCGACCGAGGTACGCAGGCGCTTCATGGCCTCCTTGTGCTCGACGCCGAAGCGCTGCTCCTCGTCGACGATGATCAGGCCGAGGTCCTTGAACCGGACGTCCTTGTTGAAGAGCCGGTGGGTGCCCACCACGATGTCGACCGACCCGTCGACCAGCCCCTCCATGACCTCCTTGGCCTCCTTGTCGGTCTGGAAGCGGGAGAGGCCCTTGAGGGTGACCGGGAAGCCCGACATCCGCTCCATGAAGGTGGTCAGGTGCTGGGTGACGAGGAGGGTCGTCGGCACCAGGACGGCCACCTGCTTGCCCTCCTGGACGGCCTTGAAGGCCGCACGGACGGCGATCTCGGTCTTGCCGTAGCCGACGTCGCCGCAGATCAGCCGGTCCATCGGCACCGGCTTCATCATGTCGGCCTTGACCTCGTCGACGGTGGTCAGCTGGTCGACGGTCTCGGTGAACGGGAAGGCGTCCTCGAGCTCGCGCTGCCACGGGGTGTCGGCCCCGAAGGCGTAGCCCTGGGTGGCCTGCCGGGCGGCGTAGAGGCGGATGAGCTCGGCGGCGATCTCCTTGACCGCCTTCTTGGCGCGCGCCTTGCGCTTGGACCAGTCGGCGCCGCCGAGCCTGTCGAGGCTGGGTGCCTCGCCGCCGACGTACCGGGTGACCTGGTCGAGCGCATCGGCCGGCACATAGAGCCGGTCCGGCGGGGCGCCTCGCTTGCTTGCGCCGTACTCGAGGACGAGGTACTCGCGCACCGCACCCCCGACCTCGCGCTGCTTCATCTCCACGAAGCGACCCACGCCGTGCTGCTCGTGCACGACGTAGTCGCCGGGCTTGAGCTCGAGCGGGTCGATCTGCTTCTTGCGCCGGGCCGGCATCCGCTGCATGTCGCGGGTGGACGACCTCTGGCCGGAGATGTCCTCGCCGGTGAGGACCGCGAGCTGGACCGCGTCGTCGACGAAGCCGTGCTGGAGGGTGGCGCGGATGACCGTCACCACGCTCGGCCGCGGCTTGGACGTCTCGGTGTCGCCTGCCAGGCGCGCTGGTACGTCGTGCTCCCCCAGTCGCTCGACCGTGCGCTCCGCGGGACCCTGGCCGGGCTGGACGACCACCACCCGGTAGCCCTCCTCGCGCCAGCGGGCGATCTCCTTGACCGCCGCCTCGACGTCGCCGCGATAGGTCTCGGCGGCCTTGATCGGCAGCGTGCGCGTCGGCACCCCGACGATCTCGGCGTCGATCGGTTGGTCGTCGGCCGCGTCCAGGCCGAACGGGCTGGTCGACCACCACGGCAGGCCGCGCGCGATGGTGTGGGCGCGGACCTCGCCCAGCTCCTGGTACGACGCCTGGCTGAGGTCGATCGGCGCCTCGCCGCCGCTCGCGGCCGCCGCCCAGCTCGCGCCGAGGAACTCCTCGGCCGTCGCGACCAGGTCGTGGGCCCGGCGGCGTACTCGCTCGGGGTCGCAGACCACAACGGTCGTGTCCTCGGGCATGAGGTCGACCAGCAGCTCCATGCCGTCGACGAGGACCGGGGCGAGCGACTCCATGCCGTCCACGGCGATGCCGGCGGCGATCTTGTCGGTCAGCTCGAGCAGCGTCGGATGCTGGCGCCCGAGCTCCGCGGCGCGCGCCCGGACGTCGTCGGTGAGCAGGAGCTCGCGACAGGGCGGCGCCCACAACCGCTCCCGCGTCCCACCGTCCTCCTTGGCGAAGGTGCGCTGGTCGGCGACCGAGAAGGCGCGGATCTCCTCGACCTCGTCGCCCCAGAACTCCACGCGCAGCGGGTGCTCCTCGGTGGGCGGGAAGACGTCGACGATGCCGCCGCGCACGGCAAACTCGCCACGCTTCTCGACCAGGTCGACGCGTGAGTACGCCGCGGCGGCCAGCCGCTCCACGACGCCCTCGAGGCTGGCGGTCTGGCCGGCGACGAGGTCGACCGGCTCGAGGTCGCCCAGGCCCTTGACCTGGGGCTGCAGGATGCTGCGCACCGGGGCCACGACGACCTGCAGTGGCTTGGTGCCGGCGTCGCCCGGGTGGACCAGGCGGCGCAGCACGGCCAGTCGCCGCCCCACGGTGTCGCTGCGCGGGCTGAGCCGCTCGTGCGGGAGGGTCTCCCAGCTCGGGTAGTAGGCGACCCGCTGCGGGTCGAGCAGATCGCTCAGATCCGAGACGAGGTCCTCGGCCTCCCGGCTGGTCGCGGTGACGGCGAGGACGGTGCGCTCGGCGCGCACCAGCCCCGCGGTCAGGAACGGGCGCACCGCCTCGGGGGCGGTGACGTCGAGGGAGAGCACGCGGCCGCCCTTGGCCTCCTCGAGGATCTCGGCCAGGTGCGGCTCGGTGAAGAGGTGATCAGCGAGCGGGCGGAGGGTCACGAGTGCTCCTAGGGCGGCTGCGGCGGACAACACGGAAGCCCCCGGTCGGCGCGACAGGGGGTGGTAGGGCCAGTCTAAGGGAGGGCCCCGTCCCGGCCGAACGCCTGTTCGGGGCGCCTCAGCGCGTCCGTTGGGCGTAGGCCGACGCGGCGGCGTACACCTCGTCGACGTACTGCTGGGAGTGGTTGTAGGAGTAGACGGCCTCGGCCCAGCCCTGGCCCGTGCTCAGGTTCTGGCCCGAGGCGCAGAGGTAGCGGGCGGCGGCGTACGCGGCGTCGTCAATGTCGTTGGGGTCGGCCACGCCGTCACCGTCGCCGTCGCTGGCCCACGTCTCCCACGTCGAGCCGATGAACTGCATCGGGCCGACCGCGTGGTCCCAGCGCGGGTCGCCATGCCAGGCCGTCGTCTCCGGCGTCGCCGGGATGGCGGCCAGGCCACCCCGGCCGTCCAGCGCCGGACCGATGATCGGCCTCGATGAGCGGCCGTCGTCGCCCAGCGTGCGGCCGCCGATGGTGCCGTTCTGCGACTCGACCCAGCCCAGCCCCGCCAGCGTCGTCCACCCGATGGCGCACGGCGCCTCGAGCTCGGCACGGGCGTAGGCGCGCACCGCCGGCACCGGGATCCCGGCCTTCGCGGCGGTGGCCTCGACCCACTGCGGCGAGACGGTCGGGATCGACGAGCGGTGAGCACCCCGCGAGACGTGCGCCGGGAGCGCCGCCGGTCGCGCGGCGGTCAGCGGTGCTGCGTACACGGTGGGTTGGAAGGTGATGTCGGACGGCGGGGTGCTGGCCACCGACCAGCCGACCACGCCCGCGACGATCAGCGCGGGCGCGCCGGCGGCGAGTCCGAGGAAGAGCTTCGACACGGCCGCGGATCAGCCGAAGCGGCCGTTGACGTAGTCGGCGGTGCGCGGGTCCTGCGGGTTGCCGAACATCGCCTCGGTGTCGCCGTACTCCACGATGTGACCGGGAGTGCCCTGCTCCGCGAGGAAGAAGGCGCACTGCTCGGAGACGCGGGCGGCCTGCTGCATGTTGTGGGTGACGATGACGATGGTGACCTCCTCGGCGAGGTACTTCATCGTCTCCTCGATCACGCGGGTCGAGGTGGGGTCGAGCGCCGAGCAGGGCTCGTCCATGAGCAGCACCCGGGGCTTGATCGCCATCGACCGCGCGATGCACAGACGCTGCTGCTGACCACCCGAAAGGCCCCCGCCGGGGGCGTCGAGACGGTCGCGCACCTCGTTCCAGAGGCCGCCCAGTCGCAGGCAGTGCTCGACGGTCTCGTCCTTCTCGGACTTGGAGACCTTCTTGCCGGTCAGCTTCAGGCCCGCGAGCACGTTGTCGCGGATCGACATCGCCGGGAACGGGTTGGGCTTCTGGAAGACCATGCCGATGTCGCGCCGGGCGTCGGTGAGCTTCTTGTCGGCGGCGTAGATGTCCTGCCCGTCGAGCAGGACCTCTCCGGCGAGCTTCGCACTGGGGACGAGCTCGTGCATCCGGTTCAGCGTGCGCAGGAAGGTCGACTTGCCGCAGCCCGACGGCCCGATGAGCGCCGTGATGCCGCCGGCGGGCATGGTGAGCGAGACGCGGTCGAGGACCATGCGATCACCGAACCAGCAGCTGACCTCGCGGGCCTCCAGCGTGGCCAGGCCCCGGGTCGCGGTGGACGGCGCAGCGGCCGTGGGGCGGGACACCGTCGGCACGGCCACGTGGGCTGCGGGATGGGCTGGCTCGACCGCGGGGATCACCTGCGTCGGCTCGGTCGTACTCATGGTGGAAAGTCTCTCAGATCTGCTCGACAACTAGAACTAAATGCCGGTGGTGGGCCGGACGAATCCGGCCCACCACCGTGTGGATCACTTCTGGACGATGCTGATCGCCTTGCTGACCGCGTTCACGTCGGCGCTGCCGACGTAGACGATGGTCAGCTTCTTGGTGCCCTTGGCGCCGAGCTTGCCCTTGGCGATGGTCAGGGTGACCTTCCCGCCCGAGAGCGAGCCCGAGGTGAGGACCTTGCTGCCGAGCTTGACCTCGACCTTGCCGGTGGCGGTGCCGCCGGTGACCTTGACCGTCACGGTGCCCTTGGCCGCCGCGCCCTTGGCGACCGACTTCGGGAAGGACTCCGTCAGCGTGGCGGTGGCCTTCTTGATCACCAGCGACTCGGAGGCCTCGGAGGTCTTGAAGGCGCTGGTGCCGGCGTAGGTCGCCGTCACCGCGTAGGTGCCGGCCTTCTGGGTCGCCGGCAGGACCAGCTTGGCGACACCGTCGGAGACCGCGACGTTCTTGGTCTCGGTGCCGACCTTGAAGGAGACGTCGCCGCCGGAGACGGCGGTGTCGCCGGACTTGACCGTGGCGGTCAGGGTCGTGGCCTTGCCGTAGACCTTGCCGCCCGAGACCTCGAGCGTGGTCGTCGTGGTCGCAGCCTGGCTCGGGATCTTGAACGTCTCCTCGTCGTACGACGAACCGAGGGCGGTGTGGCCGCCGTCGGCCGCGTTGGCACCGAAGTTGGTCGGCAGGTAGGCGACGTCGACGACCTTCGTGCCCGAGACGGAGGCCGGCACCGGCACCGTCGCGGTGCCGTCAGCGTCGAGCGTGACGGTCGTGGAGTACGACGCCGGCGCGACCGAGCTGGAGCCCGCGATCACCGGGTCGGCGATCGTGACCTGCACCGAGCCGGTCGGCGTGATGGTGGAGTCGGTCTTGCCGGCCACGGTCACGTGCACGGCGTTGTTCAAGAAGGCCGCCGTGGTCCTGGTGGCGGCACCCTCACCCTGGCCTGGGGAGGCGCTGGAGTCGATCGAGTCAAACGTGCTCTGGTTGGCCACGCCGCACTTGCCGAGAGTCGAGCCGGCACCCAGCGGCCAGAACCCGGCGTTGTTGATGTCGGTGGTCGCGGTGGGGTTCTGGCAGATCCAGCCGTTCGGGCCGAAGATGTTCTCCAGGGCGTTGTTGTCCTTGCCCCAGACGAACGGCGTGCCGTTGTAGGAGTTCGAGCCCGCCGGAGCGTTCGCGCCGGTGATGGTGGTGTTGCGCACGACGTTGTAGAGCTCGCGGTCGGCCGACCAGCCGCCCTCGATGCGCACGGTCGGCGCGTTCTTGTTGGCCATCTGGGCGCGGCCGTAGGAGAACGGCTCGATCGCGTCCTTGTCGGCGATGATGACCGACGGGTCGTGCTCCTCGACGCTGACCGACCCCGTCTTCCACACCGAGGCGTCGGTCGGGTCGTAGGTCGCGGACGGGCCCAGCCAGGTGGAGTACGCGGCACCGTGCGACACCGGGTCGGCGTCATTGCCCGGAGCCTCATTGGTGCCGTGAAGAGCCGCGAGGAACGCGAGGAAGGCGTTGCGGGTGCTGGAGCCGCTCTTCGGGATGTAGACGTGGATCGGGGCGTCCTTGCCGCCGACCTGGTTCCAGTTGGTGTAGGTGCCGTCGTAGATGTTCAGCACCTGCTGCCCGGTGAGCGCGGCCGGCGCCGGACCCGTGGGGTTGGTGGCGACCACGATCTTGTCGACCGCGAACGGGAGCGCCGACTCCACGGCCAGGTCGGTGGAGTTGATCGGACCCGAGGAGCGGCCGAAGGCGATGTCGTTGAAGAGCGGGTCGGTCGGCGTACGGAGCAGGGTGCGGCCGTCGCCCGACCCGCTCGGGAGCTTCTGGTCACCGGCGGAGCCGACCGCGGGGTCGATGATGCTCTCGTTGCGCTTCACGCCCGGCTTGGTGCCGGAGGCGTCGGCACCACACGGGAAGCCGGAGCCGTCCGGGTTGTCACCGAGACCGGGGGCACCGGCGCTGGTGTTTCCGACGCAGGCGTCGAAGTTCGCCATGCTGGCGCCCGGCGTGGTCTGCGCGGAGTTGTAGGTGTTGTAGTCCTTGGTCAGCTGGTCCATGACCCACTGCGTCGTGTCAGAGCCGACACCGACCAGCGTCTGGCCGAGGGTCACGCCCCCGGAGGGGGTGGTGTCGGCCGCGTTGGCCGGCGCCATCCCCGTGAAGGCCAGGCCGGCGACGGCCATGATGGCCACGCCTGCCACGGCGCTGTTCTTGCGAACGGACATCAGTTGCTCCCTGATTCGTTTCTTCTCGGGTTGGTTCTTGACGCGTGTCACATCAAGTTCGGTAGGAGGCGCATGACCTGGTCGGTCATGGCCCAGGCCAGCGCGATCGCGACCGGTGCTGCCACCAGCCAGACCAGCGCGGCGCGGAAGTGGCGGCGCGCGATGCTCACCGCCAGGACGAGGCCGCCGAGGATCGCCAGCAGCAGAGCCAGCAGCGGCAGTCCTGCCGTGTCGTGGCCCATCGGGAATTCGGCCGGGCTCACCGAGGCGAACGCACCGCCGGCCGGCGTGGCCTTCTTGGTGTCGGCGTCGACGTAGAGGGACGTGCCGGGCCGCAGGCCCGACAGGAACCCGTGGTTGGCCCCGGTGATCAACATCAGCCGCCCCCCGGTCGCCCCGGTCGGCGCCGGCGGGATCGGGTCGCCGTTGCGGCGTACGTCCTTGACCGTGTAGGTGACCTCGCCCTCCTGACTGAGGGCCTCGATCGTGTCGCCGGGGCGCAGCTGGTTGATCCGGCCGAAGGGGGCGCCGTACGTCGCCGCACGGCCCATCACGACCGAGAGGCCGGCCTCACCCGGCATCTGGGTGGTCCGCAGGTGACCCGGGCCGTTGAGCAGGTCACCCGAGGCGGTCCCGTCGACGACCACCAGGTCGCTGATACCGATCGCAGGGATCGAGAGCATCGCCACCGGGCTGCCCTCGACCACCGGCTTGCTGTTGTAGTCGAGCGGCCCCATCGGCGCCGTCTCGACGGCCAGCTCACCGCGCAGCTGGCCGTAGAGGAGATGCTGGGCACGATGCTCGCTGAGCTGGCCGAGCACCAGCATCTGCATGAGCATCCACAGGCACACGATCGCGACGACCGTGAGGGCCGACGAGGCGAGCGCGAGAGACTCTCCGGCCTCTCCCGGCCGGATCTCGCGCGCCGATCGGGGCGGCCTCGCCCGTGCCGGCTTCGCCTGCGGCGACGGGGACGCCGTCAGGGTGGCGCTCATCGCAGACCCTTGACGTGCAGGGCGATGCGGGTCCCCAGCGTCAGGAGGGCAGCCAGGATCCCCACACCGAAGAGCCCGAGGATCAGCTTGCTACCCCATTCGGACGAGGGAGCGGCCGTGGTGGCGAGCTGGGCGGTGGTGGTCGGCTCCGCCGAGGTAGAGGTGCCACCGCTGGGGGCCGACGGCCCGGCCGAAGGATTCCCGCCGCCCGGCGCAGTCACCGGCGTCGTGCCACCCGGCCCGACGACGCCCGGCCCGAGGCCCGGCACGGTGGCACCGGGTGCGCCCGTCGTCGTTCCAGGACCGCCGGGCCCGGTGCCGGAGGTCGTCGTGCCGGGACCGCCCGTGCCCGAGGTCGGCGTGGCCGTCGGGTTGCCGGAGGGAGTGGACGTCGGTGTTCCGGGTGCCTTCTGCGCCGCCACCACGGCGGCGACGGCCTGCGCCTGGTCGAAGAACGGCTTGGTCACCCCCGAGTCGACGATCGGCAGGTAGCCCGCAGCCAACTGGCCGTTGCCGCGACCCGGGTGCTGGCCCTCGGTCGAGGAGATCCGGATGAACTGCGCAACGTCGGCAGCCGTCGGGCCACTCGGATAGCCGTACTTCTTGGCGGCCGTGTAGACCACCATCGTCCCCGGATATGCCTTGGGGGACTTCCGGAGCTTCGCCTGGTCGAGTGTCCAGGGCAGCATCGCGCCGGTCGGCTTCGCGACGGCCAGCGCAGCCGCCATCCCGGCGGAGTCGGCTGGTACGAAGTGACCGGGCGTCGACTGCAGGCTGGCGGTCGTCAGGCCGTACCGCTGCGCGTCACCCTCGGTGACCAGCCCCAGCATGAAGCGGGTGCCGTATCCCTGCGTCGAGACCCTGCCTAGTTGGTACGGGTCGCTCGGCAGGCCGGTGCCCGTGCAGGCCGTAGAGATGTTCGGCCAATTGTAGAGCAGCGCCTCCGCGACCAGCTCGAGGCTGGAGACCGGGCTCGCGATCAGGCCCATGTAGGGCGGGGCGGCGCTGCCCTGCGCGGCCAGGCAGGGGTTGTTGGTGTCCTTCCACTGCCAGGTGTCCTTGATCGGCCAGTTCGAGACCGGCAACGCCACGTTCTTGTAGAACGGGTTGACCACCATGCCGTCCGGGTCGGCCTTGCCGTGCAGGAAGGCCATGGCCTGCGGGTCCGCCGCGATGTAGGACGTCAGCGCGTACATGGCCGAGGAATCGCCGAGCATCGTCAGCATCGTCGCCTCGGCTTCTTTCCACTGGGAGGTGTCGAGGCCGGGGTTGAGGTCGATGAACTGCGGGTCGAGGTTGATCGACAACGGGTTGTTGGCGAACCCAGGATGCTCCTGTCGCACGGCGAGGCTCCCCGGATAGGACTGCGTGAGCAGCTTGGCCAGGAGCTCCGCGTTCAGGTTCAGCGTCATCTGCTGGCCGGCGTTGCCGGGCTTGTCGATGTTGAACGCGATCGCGAAACCGGTGACGGCGGTCGGGGCGTAGGCGATCCCCGTGTCACCCGACTGGCGGTAGGAGACCTCGGCCGCCGCGGAGCCGCCGTTCTGCAGCAGGCCGAACGCACCGCCGTCCGACATGTCGTTCTCCTGCCAGTTGAACCGCTTCTTGTTCAGGCAGTACGCCGGGCCCCACTGGTGCGCCGTCTGGGCCAGCAGCTCGGAGCCGAAGAACGCAACGGGCTGGCCGGCGGACTCGATCGAGCAGGTGTGCTGGTTGGGTGCGAAGTTGAGCGGCACCGGGACGCGGCGGTCCCAGTTGGACGCCGTCCACCAGAACTGCGGCGAGACGGCGTCTTGAGGCCTCATGCCCGGGTTGACCTGACCGACGGGCAGACCGCCCGTCTGGTTGCAGACGGCCGAGGCGTCGGGGTTGTCGCAGTTGACGCCGTCGATCGGGATGATCTCCAGGGTGCACGGCGTCGTGGCGTTGCACCCGAGCGACTGGTTGACCAGGTCGGAGCGCACCTCGAACGGGAAGGTGCCGGTGCCGTCCGTGTTGGTGAAGGCGGCCGCCTCGTTCGGGATGGTCGCGGTCGAGCCGGCCTCGGGCGGCATGGAGCCGACCGAGCAACCGGCGAAGAAGGTGCCGTCGGCGCCGAAGAACGGCGTGACCGCCCAGTCCTGGTCGGTCGCCAGGTTGCAGTCCTTGGGGACCCTCTTGGGTGCGATGCCCTGGATCTGGCCGCTCGGATCGCCCGCGGAGGCGTCTTGCTCCCAGATGCCGTTGCCCGGCTGCGCGGAGGCCGTACGCTCACTGAAGTTGTCGGTGAAACAGGTGTTCGGGCTGGCCTGCGTGGCGCCGCTCAGCACCGAGCCGTCCTTGGCGTCGACCCCGCGGCACTCGAGCAGCATCACGGGGTACTCCTGCGCCATGCCGTTGTACCCGTAGGGGTTGTCGGAGCGGCCGGCGGTCGGCCGGGCGCCCGACCAGGTGACCGTGATCCGCTCGTGGTTCTGCAGGTCGGTGTGCTTGTTGACGCTGACCTCGAAGCAGTTGCTCGTCTTCGCCGGACCGTTGGCGTCGTAGTAGTCGCGCTGCAGCGGCTCGGTCGCGGCCCAGGAATCGGCCCCCTGGCCCTTGCCGCCGTACGACGCCGTGCAGCCCGGCACCGACGGAGTCGCCGCCGCCGCGAGCGCCGGCACGGTCACGGCCTGCGCCGAGGCTCCGGAGCCGGTCGTCACGGCCAGTGCGAGCAGGAGGAAGGAGAGCGCGAAGCCCCAGAGCGTCATCCGGTCCGTCACGCCACTGCGCCTGGTGAGGATCGCCATCAGATGCCCTTCCGTCGACGCAGCCAGGCGGTGTAGAGGCCGGGAAGCATCACCACGCCGAGCGCGAGCAGGACGGAGGTCCAACCCCAGACCTTGGTGTCGGCCGCCCGCTGGGCAGGCAGCGAGGTCGCGGTCGGGACGACCCCCGAGGCACTGGCGCTCGTGGTGCCGCCGCCCACGCCATCGACGCCGGGGACCGCGTTGGCGGGGCTGTCGACGCCCGGGACCGTCGATCCACCAGGGGCGTTCGGATTGGTCGAACCGTTGCCCCCGCTGGGCCCGCCCGCGGTGCCCCCGCTGGGGCCGCCACCGGCGGCGGGGTTGGTCCCCGTGGAACCGCCGGGGCCCGCGGTGGTGGTGCCCCCGGTGGTGCCGGTGGTGGTGCCACCGGGCACCTTGCCGCCGCTCGGGTTGGTAGCCGTCGTCCCGGGCGGAACGACACCGTCGCCGCAGGGCACGCTGGTGACCTTCTGGCATGGCAGCGGCATCGGCGCGATGTTGGCCAGGCCGTTCTCGCCCGGGTGACCCTTGACGAAGGTCGGGTTGGCGCAGTTCGGGCTGCTCGACTGGTCGGTGATGTCGACGCCGCTGACCGCGCCGCCGTCGGCCTTAGGGCCGAGCCTGAGCACCTGGCCGAAGGCGGCCTTGACCAGGTTGGCCGGCAGCGGCGAGTAGCCGTACGGGATGGCCAGGCTCTGGCCGCCGCAGAGGTCGTAGGAGAGGAAGTCGCCCAGCGTCTGACGCTTCGACGGCGTCATGTTGTGGTCGCTGTTCGACGTCGGGATGATCATGTAGGAGTACGACGAGATCGGGTAGGACCGCGGGTCCTTGTACGTGTAGACGTCGCCCAGGTTCTGCGTCAGGTAGTCGGTCGACTTGATCCCGGCCGGGCTGCACGATCCGCTGGCGTTGCAGCCCGTGATGTGCGCCTTGGTCAGCGCGACGGCCACGTTGTAGGCGGTCGGCTGGACGAAGTAGCCGGCAGGGTTCTCGACGTAGACGACCGGGTACTTGGCCTGCTCGGGGTAGGAGTACGCCGTGTAGCCGATGTCGCCCTCACCCGAGGACGACGACACCGTGCTCATCACACCGGCGTCCTGCGCGACGGCCGACTGGTTGCCCTGGCGCGGATAGATCGAGGTCAGCTGGTTCTTGCCGCCGTTGTAGGGGCCCCAGATCTGCGGGTACTGTGAGGCCATCCAGAGGGTGAACTGCGCCGTCGACCCCGAGCCGTCGGAGCGGACGACGGGGCGGATCGGCTCGGCCGGGAGGGCGTGGCCGCCGTTGTCCCTGGTGATCTGCGGGTCGGCCCAGTTGGTGATCTTGTTGGTGAAGATCTTGGCGATCGTCTCGCCCGAGAGCCGCAGGTTGTTGACCAGGTGGCCGGCCACGGTCAGGTGGTAGGTGAACGCCGTGCCGCCGGCCACGACCGGCAGGTAGGCGTAGGGCCGGCTGCTGGTGTCCTGCTTGCCGGTGGTCGGGTCGACGCCCTGGTAGGGGATGTCGGAGTCCGCGAAGTCCACGACGCCGACGCCGTTCTGGGCGAAGTCGTTACGGCCCTGCGACGAGCCGTTCGGCTTGAAGGCGATCTGCATGCCGAAGTTGGACTGGGCATAGGAGATCCACGGGCCGATGACGCCGTAGGCCCAGGTGGACCCGGAGCCGGTGATGGCGCCGTACGGCGGCTTGGCCAGCGCGGGGCCGCTCGAGAGCAGCGACAGCACCGCGAGCACGAGGGCAAGCGCGCCGCCGCGCAGTGCGGTACGTCGGATGGTCGGTCTCATCACGAGGGTTCCTCAACAGCGGTGTCGGGCAGGTCGGTCGGGCTCGCCGTACCGGGCGCGTTGCGGCGCACCGGACGGGCGAACAGGCGCTTGAAGCGGCGCCATGGAGAAGGCTTGGTCGACGGCGGGCGGGCCAGGAGGCGCGCCACCACGAAGAGGACGAGGACCAGTGCGAGCAGGACGCACGCGGTCGCGTAGCCGCGGATCTTCGCCGAGTCCTCCGCGGAGATGACGTTGGTGAAGATCGACAGCGGCAGGGAGCTCATCGGCCCGTGGAACGGGTTGGTGACCATGTACGTCGCGTAGCTGGACGCGATCAGCACGGGAGAGGTCTCCCCCACGCCGCGGGCGACCGCGAGGATCAGCGCGGTGGCCAGGCCGGGGCGTGCGGTGGGCAGCACGACGTGCCACACGGTGCGCCACCGACTGGCGCCCAGGCCGAGGCTGGCCTCGCGCAGGCTGCCGGGCACGACCCGGAGCACGACGTCGGATGCCCGGGCGATGATCGGCAGCATCATCACGCTGATGGCCAGCGCGCCGGCGAAGCCCGAGGGCTGCTGGTGGAGCGCGACGATGTAGGTGGTGTAGATGAACAGGCCGGCGACGATCGAGGGCAACGCCGTCATGGCGTCGACGACGGTGCGCACGATCCGGGAGAACTTGCCGCCCACCTCGTTGAGGTAGACCGCGGTGCCGATCCCGAGGGGGAGGGTGATCGCGATCGCGATCGAGATCTGGATCAGCGTGCCGACGATGGCCTGCAGGATGCCGCCCTGGTTGTACGGCGCGTCAGGCAGCACCCCCGACATCGTCTTGGTGAAGAAGTTCCAGTGGTGCAGGGCGGGCCAGCCCTTGTGGAAGACGAAGATCAGCACCGAGATGAGAGTCCCGAAGACGACGACCGAGCTCCCCGAGATCAGCCATTGGGCGATCCGGTCCGAGACCGCCATCTGGTCGTCGATGAGGTAGGTGCCGACCGCCAGGATGGCCATGTTCGCGAGGGCTGCGACGACGATGAACCAGCCGAGACCCTGGACCGGCAGCAGCCGGTAGACGATCACCCAGGCGAGACCCAGGGCGGCGAACCGGGCACCCCAGGAGAGGAAGCGGAACTCCGCGGGCAGGACGCCGAGGGAGGCTCGCGGCGTCGGGGCGGCGCGGTCGACCGGCGGGGCCGGGATGTAGGTGGCGGCGCGCTCGGTGAGGACGGTCATGACGACTCCGCCCCCGACCTGCTCCGGTTGACCACGATCGCGGCCAGCGAGTTGACCACCAGGGTGAGCAGGAAGAGCACGAAGCCCGCGGTGAGCAGCGCCGAGAGCTGGATGTCGCGGGCCTCACCGAACTGGGCGGCGATCGTCGCGGAGACCGTGGAGACGCCGGTCTCGAAGATCCGCGGCTTGATCTCGAAGACCAGGTTGACGATCAGGAGCACCGCGATCGTCTCGCCGAGCGCGCGGCCAAGGCCGAGCATGGTGCCGCCGATGATGCCGCCCTTGCCGAACGGCAGCACGACCGTGCGGATCATGCCCCACTTGGTCGAGCCGAGCGCGAGGGCGGCCTCCTTCTCCCCCTGGGGGACGAGGCTGAAGACCTGGCGCATGATGGCGCAGGCCATCGGGAGGACCATCATGGCCACCGCGATGCCGGCGACGAACGCGCTCTTCTGGAAGGTCTGCTCCTGCGGCCCGATGTTCGCCGCGTTCGCGTCGCCGTTCACGACGAAGAGGCACGGGACGAGCGCGAGGGCGGCCAGCAGCGTCACCACCAGCGCGCTGCGGCCCTGCACGGTCTTGGGGCCGAGCACCAGGCGCAGCACCACGGCGACCACCGCGGCCAGGATCAGCACCAGCAGCAGGATCGTGCGGGCCACGCCATGCACGGCGAGGGGCGCGACGTTCCGGTTGACGAACATCGCGAACGCGCCCGCGTGCGGCATCATCAGGTCGCGGCCCCACAGGCCGTAGACGATCGACGGGACGGCGGCCATCAGGTCGACCGCCGCGATCAACGTCGCCTGCGCCTTGGGCGGCGCGTACTCGTTGATGTAGAGCGCCGTGCCCAGGGCGAGCGGGAACGCGATCGACATCGCGACCAGGGCGACCTGGATCGTGCCGACGAGCAGGGCGGCGACGCCGACCTTGCCGGTGTCGAAGTCCCAGCCGACCGTCCACAGGAACTTCAGCCCGTAGTGCTGGATCGTCGGCTTCGACTGGTAGGCCAGGAAGAGCCCGATCCCACCGGTGATCACGAGAACGGACGTGCCGATCGCGCGGAAGGTATGCGCGAAGACGGCGTCGCCCCCGGTGGGCTTGCGCGAGATCTTTCGCGGGCCCGGAGGAAGCGCGGATGCAGGCTCGTCCTGCAGCTGGAGGCTGGTCACCAGAGGCTTTCTGAGATGTCGCCCGAGAGCGGCGGTCAAATGCGCCGCAATCGTCAGAAAGCAAACGATCCAGATGGCCCGTGTTGGATGAACGCGGACAGAACAGACAAGCCTTATTAGGCCAACAAAGACAAGGCCTTTACTCGACCTAGTCCGATCGGGTCAGATGCCCCCGGGACAACGATGACCAAACAGTGAAGAACAGGTGACGAGACGGATCAGGACTCGGCCTCCGCGAGCTCGCGCTTCCACTCCCGGAAGGTCTCTTCGGTGCGTCCGCGACGCCAGTAGCCCGAGACCGACACATCCATGCGCGGCAGGCCGCGCTCGGCCAGGAGATAGGGCCGGATGCCGTGCATGACGGCCTCGGCCTCGCCGTGCACGAACGCCTGCACCCGGCCCGGCGCCCACGCCACCGCGCGTACGGCGGCAGGAAGCGCCTCGCTCACCCACTGCACCGCGACGCCTTCGGGCGCA
>Ga0131853_10000793_pt1 | contig 56980 bp, 49 predicted proteins | sample TergutLab28metaG_FD_92764 | JGI IMG/M metagenome (GOLD analysis project Ga0131853, IMG submission 92764) | Labiotermes labralis P1 segment gut microbial communities from Petit-Saut dam, French Guiana - Lab288 P1 (version 2) (version 2) | ecosystem: Host-associated > Arthropoda: Insects >...
CGCTTTCCGGCCAGGCATTGCAGGCAGAGTTGCATTGGTTGGTGGTCGCGGATTAGGATTAAGAGAACGAGACGACGTTAACTAAGCAACCCCCACTACCCTAGGCAGGGTGGTGGGGGTTGTGGGTTGTACGCTTGGCTCAATTGGGCAGGCTTTGCTTCATCTGCTCGAGGGCGGCCAGGCGTTGCTCGTTCTTCGCCTTTAGGCGGCTCTTGACCTTTTTGTCCTCAGCGTAGACGATACAGTTGTTGGTGTGCACAATATTTTCCATAGTTTGGGCCATGCTCCGCTGGATACGCTCGGCGTGGTGTTGGGCGTCTGCACTCACAAAACCATCTCCCTTCTGCCTCAAGTATGGACAAAATCGCGATAATTATGCAGGAGAGAGCTGGGCCGGCGGAGTGCCGTGAGCACCAAAAATTTTCCTTTACAAAATATCCCAGAAATGGTTATGCTTTATTCACAGCGCCGTAACAATGTTACAAGAAAAAACTGTATAATAGGGGTATACCAAAGACGAGCCGCAACGTTTTTAGGTATTTGCTCTACCCTCCTCAAAACACACCTCAAACAACTCGGGAAATCCGCTGTGCACTAGGCACGGCGGATTTCCCGTTTGGTGCAAAAATATGAGGGCTGATATGGAATCCTACTCTACACAAGCAGCCCAACTTTTTTGTAGATCTTTTGCAGGATGCGCCGGCTCATCTCTCCAGCGTTGGCGGCGCCAGCTTTGTACACCTGCTCTAGGTAGGCTTTGTCGGCGGATATCCTGGCGTACTCCTCTTGTATTGGGCGCAGGTGCTCGGCCACGGCCTCGCCAACCGCCAGCTTGAAGTCGCCGTAACCTTTCCCCGCGAATTTGGATTGAGCCTCAGCTACGCTCAGCCCGGTCACCGCGCTGTAGATAGTCAGCAGGTTGTTTATGCCGTCCTTACCCTCACCAAAGACAATCTCCGACCCGGAATCAGTCACCGCGCTTTTGAACTTTTTGACAATGACCTCGGGTTTGTCGAGCACCGAGATATAGCTCTTTGCGTTGGTGTCGGACTTTGACATCTTCTTGGTAGGGTCCTGCAGGGACATTACCCGGCCGACCTCCTTGGAGATATACGGTTCTGGCACGGTGAACACATCGCCGTAGATGTTGTTTACCCGTATGGCGGTGTTCCGGCTAAGCTCCAGGTGCTGTTTTTGGTCGGCCCCAACCGGCACAAGGTCGGTTCCATAGAGCAGGATATCTGCCGCCATGAGCACCGGGTAGGTGAACAGCCCGGCGTTGATGTTGTCAACGTGGACAGCGCTTTTGTCTTTAAACTGGGTCATCCGCGAAAGCTCGCCGTAGGGCACGTAGCAGGCAAGCAGCCAGTTCAGCTCAGCGTGGGCCGGCTGGTGGCTCTGTACAAACAGCACGCTTTTGGCGGGGTCTATGCCAACCGAAAGCAGCAGAGCCAGCGCGCTAAGGGTATTTTCGCGCAGCTCTTTTGGCTCTTGGCGGACAGTCAGCGAGTGCAAATCGACCACACAGTAGATGCACCGGTACTCGTCCTGGAGCTTGACCCAGTTTTGTAGCGCCCCCAAATAGTTGCCCAGGGTAAAGGTTCCCGTAGGCTGGATACCGGAGAAGATGGTCTTTTTTTGCTCGTTTTTCAAAATGCGTCATTCCTTTGCATGAAGATAGCAGAGCGGCTAGAGCCCGGCAGCGGGCGACCGGGGGTGGTCGCCACTACGACCCTTTTAATTAAAGCATCTCGCCAATAGCCGCTATACCCTTTACTATCTGTTCCCGGGTGGGGGTGGCATAGGTCATTCTGAAGTTGGGGCTTGTACCCGGCTGGGCGAGGAAGGCGCTGCCCGGTACCGCGGCCACCTTTTTCTCTTTTACTAGACGCAGGGTAAACTCCCCGGCGTCTCGGCCGTCCTTTAGGGTTGCCCAGACAAACAGCCCACCTTGCGGGCGGGAGAAGCTTATTTTCTCGGCTGGCAACTTGTCGAGCTCGGCCAGCATGACGTCACATTTGCGCCTGTAGATTTCGGAGATATTGCGCAGGTGGGCCGCCATGTCTTCCTCGGTTAAAAACTTGTGGCAGATAAGCTGGGAGACCATACCGGTATGGACGTCGGCGCACTGCTTGGCCACTGTAAGGGGACCAGCAAGTTCCTTGGGGAAGCAGAGGTAGCCCACCCGAACGCCCGGTGCAAGCACCTTAGAAAAGCTGCGGGCGTACATAACAATCCCGTCTTTATCCAGGGTTTTGATTGGGGGGACGTACTCGCCGCTAAAGCGCAAATCGCCGTATGGGTCGTCCTCAAGAATCAGCACGCCGTACTGTTTGGCTAGGCGGTAACACTCGGCCCGCTTCTTGGCCGACATTGTGTAACCAGTGGGGTTTTGGAAGTTGGGGATAAGGTAGAGGAACCGTACCCGCTGCTGGGTCTTGAGAGCGCGCTCAAGCTGCTCGATGTCTATGCCGTCGCTCTCAATTGGCACTCCAACGACATTTACTCCCCAGGAGCGGAAGGAGTTGATTGACCCGATAAAAGACGGATCCTCGCAGATTATGGTGTCGCCCGCGTCACAGAGTACCCGGCAGGCCAGATCCATACATTGCTGCGAGCCGGAAAGCACAAGCAGCTCGTCTCGATTTTCGTCAAAAGCGTTTTGCTCGCGCATGTAAGCCTTGAGGGAATCGCGCAGCGGTGGGTGGCCCTCGCTGATAGAGTAACGCAGCGCACCGTCAATCTCCTTTTCCATAATCTCGGAGGTCAGCCGACGGATTGCTTCTACCGGCAGGGAGTCCGGCGCCGGGTTGCCGGCCGCCATCGAGATAACCGCCGGGTCGGCCGCGTACTTAAAAAATTCCCGTATAGCCGAAGGTTTCATCTCACTCATGTTCTTGGAAATGTAAATACTCACGTCATCCACTCCTATACTTAAGTCTATATCATCAATAATAGCATGGCCGTGGGGTTTTTGCAAATAGTTGTTAGAAATTAGGAAATAGAAAGCGAACTTTTACCGCCACGTAGCTTTCCAAAAAATTCTTTAAGTAGCCCCGCACACTCGTCTTCCAGCAGACCTGCCAGCACCTCCGGCTTGTGGTTAAATGGTAGCGCGTTAAAATCGCTCACCGAGCCAAAGCATCCAGCCTTGGGGTCGCGGGCACCAAACACCACCCGGGGAATCCGCGCGTTGATAATAGCCCCGGCGCACATAGGGCAAGGCTCTAGGGTGACATATAAGGTGCAGCCCAACAACCGCCAGCCACTCAGCTGCTTGCAAGCCGCCTGTATTGCCAGCAGCTCGGCGTGGGCAAGGGCACAGGGGGCGCTCTCCCGGCGGTTATGGTTGGCGGCGATAACCTGCCCATCTCGGACGATGACCGCGCCTACGGGGGTCTCGCCTATTTTGCCGGCCAGCTTTGCCTGATCTATTGCCAGCCGAAGAAAACCTATGTCAGTCTCTAAGTTCATACTCATTGACCAATAATCTTGATAAGTAAGCGCTTGGGGCGCCCCCCGTCAAACTCCGCGTAAAATATCTGCTCCCAGGGGCCGAAGTCCAGTTTGCCACCGGTGACGGCTACCACCACTTCCCGGCCCATCACGCTGCGCTTTAGGTGGGCATCGGCGTTGTCTTCGTAGCCATTGTGGCGGTATTGGCTGTGGGGTTTTTCGGGCGCGAGGTTCTCCAGCCAAACCTCGAGGTCGTGGTGGAGGCCGCTCTCGTCGTCGTTTATAAAGACGCTGGCGGTTATGTGCATGGCGTTACAGAGCAGGAGGCCCTCCTGCACTCCGCTCTGGGTAAGGGCTGCTTGCACCTCCCCGGTGATATTGAGATAACCCCGCCTGCCCGGGTAGTTGACTGTGAGCTCTTTGCGGTAAGATTTCATTTGGGCAACCTCTTTTCTTGGGAATTGTAAGGTGCGCGGCCCCCGACCTGCTGGTTGGTTTTTTTGCAAACTTTAGTGCAAGAGCTGCCCACTACCTTGATGCTTCCCTTTTAATATGCCTTGCCAGTGCGACAGTTATGGCCACTATAGTAAAGCCTGCCGCGAACCCAATGGTTACCGCCACCGCGCTCAGGGACGGGTCGCTCCCTGCCCAGACTGGCAGTATGAGCGCGTTTAGCCCCACCGCGAACAACAAGTAAACCGCACAGAACCAGAGAAGTATCCGCCTCATTTGCGACGCCTCCTTCTTGACTTGAACAGCAGGAAAAGCCCTAAGAATCTGAGCACCATACGCTTCATTTGCTCGCCCCTTTCGTTGAGAGTATTCTGGGGCGAAGGGGCGGGGGTTATGCAGCTTCTTCCAGCATTAATTCTGCCTGCAATGTCAGCCCCCAAAACATCAGACAATTATGCAATACTTACCTTTTACCCGCACATAATATAGTATAGCGTCCCCGCGCCGCGCTGGCAAGAATTTTTACCACATTCGGGGAAAGATATATTGGCACAACTATTTTGGAGGTAACTCAATGCGCCAAAAGCTTGCAAACGCGGCACTTATAATAATCGGGTGTACTCTGTTCGCCCTTGCATTTAATTTGTTCTTCGACCCGTTTCGCATCTCGCCAGGCGGGGTCTCGGGGCTTTCGATGATACTCAGCCATTTCACCGGTCTTAGCGTGGGTACCGGCATAATACTTATGAACATCCCGCTGGTGATAATGGCTTACCTGCGCATAGGGAAGATGTTCATACTCTCAACCGCGCTGGCAACCGCGCTTTCGTCGGTATTAATAGACACCACCACCTGGGTGCCCACCCCGGTAGACAACCTGCTGCTCGCCTCTGTCTGCGGTGGTGTGCTCATCGGTACCGGCCTTGGGCTGGTTTTTCGCGCCGGGGCGACCACCGGAGGTGCGGATGTCGCCGGCCGGCTATTGCTTACGCGCTGGCCTCACCTGCGCCTGGGCAAGATGATTCTGATGATAGACGGCTTTGTGATCAGCCTGACCGCTCTTGTCTTCCGGGATTTTTCGCTGGCGGTCTACGCCTTTATAGCAATATTTATCGCCACCCGGATTATGGACAGCGTGCTCTACGGACTCGACTTTGCCACCGTTACCTTCATCATCTCCGAGCGCCACCAAGAGATAGGCGCGGAAATACAGGCCAGCCTGGGCCGCGGTGTCACTTATCTGGAAGCTGCCGGCGGGTATAAGGACGAGCGAAAGCGGGTGGTGCTCTGCGCCATAAAGCGCGGGCAGCTAACCGCCCTGCGCGGTGTGGTAAGCGAGCTTGACCCCCACGCGTTCCTCATCGTGACCGAGGGGCATCAGATATTTGGAGACGGGTTTTTGTCGGATGGGAAGTAGCAGCTGTTGTTCCTGGTTGGGAGCGGTTACTCTTTAAATAAACACTTTGAACTCCTAAAAAATACAGGCGACCGGGCTGATTTCGCAGGCCCGGCCGCCTATTTTTAATAAATTGGCTCACTGCTGCCCAATACCTACCCGCAGCACTTCTTAAACTTCTTCCCGCTGCCGCAGGGGCAAGGGTCGTTGCGGCCCACTTTTTCGGCGGCGGTTTTGCGCACCGGCTGTTTTTTGACAGTGCCGTCGCCCCCGCCGTGGGTGGCCTCGGTGGGGTTTAGCACCCGTACGCGCTGGGGTTGCTGCCCATCGCCATCTTCCCCCTGGCGTATCTGGAAGAGGTAGAGCAGTTTGACGGTGTCCTCGCGGATGGACTCGACCATCGCGTCAAACATCTGGAAGCCCTCGAACCGGTACTCGACCACCGGGTCGCGCTGGCCGTAGCCGCGCAGGTATATGCCCTGTTTAAGGTCGCTCATTGCGTCTATATGGTCCATCCACTTGGTGTCCACATTGCGCAGCAGTATAACCCGCTCCATCTCGCGCATAAGCTGGGGGGTAAACTGGGCCTCACGCTCGGCGTATTTTTGCTCAGCCCGCTCTTTTAGCTCGCCGGCCAGCACGTCTTTTTCGACTTCGGCCAGCTGGTTAGCGTCGTAGCGGTAGTCTTCCTGGGTGGTCAGCCAGCCCATAAACTGCTCGCGCAGGGCGTCCAGGTTCCAGTTGTCGCGGATATCGTCGTCCCCGATGTAACGCTCAATGGCCCCGTCGATAACCTCGGCTATCATCTTTTGGATATGCTCGCTCATGTCCTCGCCGTCGAGCACCTTGGAGCGCTGGGAGTAGATAATCTCCCGCTGGCGGTTCATGACGTCGTCGAACTGCAGTACGTTTTTGCGTATGCCAAAGTTGCGGGATTCCACCTTGCGCTGGGCGTTCTCTATGGTGCCGGTCAGTATCCTGTTTTCGATGGGTATATCGTCTTCCAGCTTGAAGGACTCCATAAGGTTTTGTATGCGCTCGCCGCCGAACAGCCGCATAAGGTCGTCCTCTAGCGAGAGGAAGAACCTGGTAGCGCCGGGGTCGCCTTGGCGCCCAGCACGCCCGCGCAGCTGGTTGTCTATCCGGCGGGACTCGTGGCGCTCGGTGCCTATTATCATAAGGCCCCCAGCCTGGCGCACCTTGTCGGCTTCTATATCTATCTCCCTTTTGAAAGCGGCCATATACTTTGCAAAGGCTTCGCGGGCGGCGAGAATCTCCTCGTTGTCGGTCTCGGCGTAGCCGGTGGCCTCGGCAATAATCTCCTCGGGGAAGCCCTCAGCCCGCAGCTTGGCCTTGCTGAGGTACTCGGCGTTGCCCCCCAGCACAATGTCGGTGCCGCGCCCAGCCATGTTGGTGGCTATGGTGACCGCGCCGTATTTGCCAGCCTGGGCGACTATCTCGGCCTCTTTGTCGTGGTATTTGGCGTTGAGAACCTCGTGGGGGACTGCGCGGGCTTTAAGCATTTTACTTAGCAGCTCACTGCGCTCGATTGAGACCGTGCCCACCAGCACCGGCTGGCCCTTCTCGTGGGCGAGGGCAATCTCTTCTATAACCGCTGTAAATTTGCCCGGTATGTTTTTGTAGACCATATCGGACCGATCGTCGCGGACAGTGGGCTTGTTGGTGGGTATTTCGATAACGTCCAGCTTGTATATCTCTTGGAACTCGGCTTCTTCGGTGAGTGCGGTGCCGGTCATGCCCGAAAGGCGGTCGTACATCCTAAAGTAGTTCTGGAAGGTGATGGTCGCAAGTGTCTTACTCTCTTTTTCGACCTTGACCCGCTCTTTAGCCTCTATTGCCTGGTGAAGCCCGTCGCTGTACCGCCGGCCGATCATCAGCCGCCCGGTGAACTCGTCGACGATTATGACCTGGCCATCGTTGACCACGTAGTCGACGTCCAGCTTCATAATACTGCGTGCTTTTATCGCCTGGTTGATGTGATGGGCAAGGGTCATGTTTTCGGCGTCCGAGAGGTTTTCCAGCGAGAAGTGTCGCTCGGCTTTGCGCACACCGTCCTTGGTCAGGGTGGCGGTTTTGGCTTTTTCGTCCACTACAACATCGCCTTCGGTCTGGTCGTCAACGTCCTCTTTGGTGTTGAGGTCATCTTCCCGGACTTTGGTGTAGCGCAGGGTAGCCGCAAAGCGGTCGGCCTTCTCGTACAGGTCGGTGGACTTGTCACCAGCGCCTGAGATTATAAGCGGGGTGCGCGCTTCGTCCACCAGAATGGAGTCGACTTCGTCTACGATAGCGTAGTTAAAGCCTCGCTGGACTTTCTCTTGCTTGTATATAACCATGTTGTCACGCAGGTAGTCGAACCCCAGCTCGTTGTTGGTGCCATAAGTTATATCGCAGCCGTAGGCCGCCCGGCGCTGCTCGCCGTCCAGCCCGTGGACAACTAGCCCAACGCTAAGCCCCAAAAAACGGTAGAGCTTACCCATCCACTCGGAGTCGCGCTTAGCGAGGTAGTCGTTGACAGTTACGATGTGCACGCCCTTGCCGGTCAGCCCATTGAGATACGCTGGCAGGGTGGCAACCAGGGTTTTGCCCTCGCCAGTTTTCATCTCGGCTATGCGGCCTTGATGAAGCACTATGCCGCCGATTATCTGCACCGGGAAGTGGCGCATGCCCAGCACCCGCTCACCTGCCTCCCGGCAGACCGCAAACGCCTGGGGCAGGATGTCGTCGGTGGTCTCTCCTGCTGCCAGCCGGGCTTTTAGCTTGTCGGTGGTCTCGCGCAGTTGGGCGCTCGACATGGCCTTGAACTCAGGCGCAAGAACCTCCACCTTCTGGGCTATAGGGCGCACCCGCTTTAGCTCGCGGTGCGAGTATGTGCCGAAAATTTTCGTCATTAGTCCCATTGTACTTTCTCCGCTTTCCGCCCGCGCGGTCGCAGGCCTTGGTTTTTTCTTGGATTCTGGCAGGTATTTAGAATTTATTTGCGACGCCATACCGCCGGTGGGGACGCTACTTTTTTGCTTGTAATTATATTGTACCCTTATTTTGGTAGATAGTCAAATAGGTGTTGTGGTTTTTGTATATATTGGTGGAGTGGAATCAAGCTAATGCTGGAGAATGGTTGAGATCGCATGGGCCTGCTGACATGTATACTAGGGTGTGTTGACACAAATGGGAATGAACGGATTTTGAGTGAATTTTTGAGCATTTCTAGGCGGAGGAGGAAGGAATACTGTATGTATTCCGACGAACGACAACGACGAAAGGTTCAAAATTCACCAAAATACGGACGTTCAGCTTTGTGTCAACACGCCCTAGTTCATAGTACAGGTCAACTATTTTTAAATACGCAGACAAACTGTGTGACGCCGCATAAATGCTGCGAAAACACTGTGTATACGCCATTAGCGGCTACGCCGTTACACACTCGGAGAGTGTGTAAACTTGAAAAGCAAAGGATATTTTTCAAGTTGAATAGCTATATCATCTGTATGTACAGGCAATAGTGAATAACAAGGGTATGTGGCCACAACACCCCCGACAAATAATTCTTGCAAACGTTGCCAGTGGCATGTATAATACATGCATTGGGGGATGAGAACATGGCATTGACAAAAGACGACTTGCAGGCAATTGGCGAATTGATGGACAGCAAGTTGGAGCCTATCAGCGCGAGGCTTGACAAACTAGAGCAAGGTCAGGCTAAGCTAGAGCAGGGTCAGGCTAAGCTAGAGCAAGGTCAGGCTAAGCTAGAGCAGGGTCAGGCTAAGCTAGAGCAAGGTCAGGCTAAGCTAGAGCAAGGTCAGGCTAAGCTAGAGCAAGGCCAGGCTAAGCTAGAGCAAGGCCAGGCTAAGCTAGAGCAAGGTCAGGCTAATTTAGAGCAAAGCCAGGCTAATTTAGAGCAAGGTCAGGCTAAGCTAGAGCAGGTCCAGCTTAGGCTAGAGCACAACCAGGTTAAGCTTGAAGCCAAAGTTAATGAAGGGCTGGCATTTGCAAAGGCTGCGGTCGATTACTTAGGCCATGACGTTGCTGCTATTGAACAACGCCTGCTAGACCATATAGACGCACCGGTGCACTAATTGGCTCTACCAAGGACAAAAAAGTAAGCTTCCTGCATGCCGCCAGATACTACGTAAACTTTGCCCTTCCCCACAAAGCAAACCCACCAACTCAAAGAGCACCCCAACCAAGGGGTGCTCTTTTAAGTGTTTTACTATTTTAGGGCCAAATCCCCCGCAGCCTTTGGGCGTCCACCAGCCGCTTAATAGCAATGAGGTACGCCCCGGTGCGCACGTTGACGCCCTTCTCCTTGGAGGTGTTCCAGACAGCGTTAAAGGCGTTGTCCATAATAGTCTGCAGGCGCTCGTTAACCTGGTCTTCCTCCCAGTAGTATGACTGTAGGTTCTGCACCCACTCGAAGTAAGAGCAGGCAACTCCACCGGCGTTTGCCAGGATATCAGGCAGAACTACCACGCCTTTTTTGTCGAGGATTTCATCCGCCTCAACAGTTGTGGGGCCATTTGCGCCCTCAACGATGATCCCCGCGCGGATTTTGTCGGCGTTGCCGGCGTTAATTTGGTTATCCAGTGCGGCGGGGACAAGGATGTCCACATCCGCGCAGAGCAGCTCTTCGTTGGTTATGTCCTCAAAGTCGCTCTTGTAGTCTTTGAGCAGGCGCTTGCCGTCATTCAAGAAGGCGCAGATCTCTTTGATATCCAGGCCGCTTTTGTTGTAGATAGCGCGAGAAACGTCCGAGACAGCGACAATTTTGGCGCCCTTCTCGGCCAGCAGCAAAGCCGATATGCTGCCAACGTTGCCCATGCCCTGTACAGCTACGCTCATGCCTGCCAGTTTTTTGCCCATGGCGTTTACAGCATTTTGGGCGGTAAACATCACGCCGCGGCCGGTGGCCTCCCTGCGGCCTTTGGAGCCGCCGATTTCAATAGGCTTGCCGGTTACAACACCGGGTGAATACTGGCCGGCCAGGGCGCTGTAGGTGTCCACAAACCAGCCCATTACCTGGGCGTTAGTGCCTACGTCCGGTGCGGGTATGTCTTGCTGCGGGCCGATGATAGGAGCTATCATAGCGGTGTATCGCCGGGTGATAGCTTCCTTTTCCCTTTCGCTCAGGGTAGCGGCGTCGACTACAACGCCGCCCTTGCCGCCGCCGTAGGGTATGCCCACGACCGCGCACTTAAAGGTCATCCAGGCAGCTAGGGCGCGGACTTCATCGTCGTTTACTTCGTGGTGGAAGCGTATGCCGCCCTTGGCAGGGCCGCGAACAGTACTGTGCTGAACACGATAGCCCTCAAACACGCGTACGCTGCCGTCGTCCATCCGCACCGGCACCGAAACCCGCAGCTCGCGCTCGGGGTGTTTTAGCACCTCGTACTCTGAGGGCTTGTAGCCCAAAACAGCTGCCGCCTTGTCAATGGTCGCCACCACATTGTCGTAGGGATTGTACCCGGACATAAATCCACACCCTTTCTCAATTTTCATTCATTTTCAGCTTTTATTGACAACGCCCACTATTAGCTCTATTATATAAGGGCGAAGGCAAAAGCTAAAGTCTGCTAAACATAATAACACAAAAACCCCGCCGCCGACAATATCGAGGCGTAAAGTCTTGTCTATTTTGTGCCGTACGCCAAACTTTTGCCCAAACCTTGTAAATGTTTTGAATAATGCAAACAATGATTATATACAAAGTAGGGCAGGTGAACCCAGTGTTTAACCTGTAGGCTACCACGAAAGGAGGCAAAGGCGTTGCCCATACAGCTTTCCAGGATATACGAGAGTACCAAGGACGCCCACAAGATCACGCTGCGTGGCGGCGCCGGGGGGCTTGAAAACATGGTCAACTGGGTGCACATTCTGGAGGATGTCAGCACTGTTGACTTTATCCGGGGCAGTGAGCTTATACTTACCACCGGCATGGCCAGCCGCCAACAAGGCGCTGAGAGCTGGCTGCTTGACTTTGTCCGCGCGCTCTCGAACAAGGGTGCTTGCGGGTTGGTTGTGAATGTGGGCAAGCATATACTGCGGCTGCCCGAGCGGGCCGTGGCTCTGTGCGACGAACTGCGCTTCCCCATATTTACCATCCCCTGGGAGGTTCACCTAGTCGATATAGTGCGCGACTACTGCAACCGCATCTTTGAGTCCGACCAAAGCGAAGAAAGTGTGACCAAAGCCTTCAGGCGCGCGATTTTCACACCGGCCGACCGAGATTCCTACACAGGGTTCCTGGAGGCCAGAGGGTACCGCTCCCACGGACTATACCGGGTGTTTATCATCCACGAGAAGGACGCCACCCCCCAGAGCAAAGAGTGGGCCGAGCGCTTCGACACTATCTTGCGCAACAAGCTCAACCGGGAGAGAGGGAGCTATCATCTCTTCCGGCACGAGGATATGCTCGTAGCCATCTTCCCTGGCATCTCCGACGGCGAGGAGGCTGGCTCAATAGCCGAGATGCTCTGCGGCCTGTTTGACCAGCACTTTCCCGACAAAGATTTGCGCATTGGGGTAGGGCCCGCCGTGCAAGACATAGGCCGGCTGCAAAAGACTTACAGGCGCGCGATTTTGGCCCTGCGCTTTGCCGGGCGCAGCGAACAGCGCTCTGCCATCTTTGAAACCATGGGACTCTACCGTATGCTACTCTCGACCGACGACACCGACCTTCTGCGAGAGATGCTCGACGAAAACTTAGGCAAACTGATACTCTACGACCAAAAAAACAAAAGCGATAATATGGAGATACTGCGCCTTTACATCCGCAACAACTTCAGCGTGCAGCAGGTGGGGCAGCAGACCTTTATGCACCGCAACACTATAAATTACAGGGTGCGCAAAATTAAAGAGATATTGGGCACCGACCTTGAGAGCATGGACGAAAAACTCAAATGCCTTTTAGCGTTTTATATCTACGATATGATGCAGGACTAGAGTGTGTCGGCACAACATAAGGCCCGGCTGTGGGTGACAGCCGGGCCTGTATTATTGATTATTCGTCTTTGTATCCGCTCAGCTCTATACGAACCAGCGCCTGGTTTAACAGCTCTTTATCCCGCGCGGTATGTGCGGGGTCGCGCTCTTCTTTAAGGCGTTCTACACACTCGTCGCGCTCGGCCCCGGCGAGCTCGGGCTCAACTTCGTTTGGCCACTCTGCAAGACCGGTAAGCACAGTCATGACATTGCCCTCGACCTTTGCCAGCCCGCCAAAAACACCCAGCCAACGCCTTTTGCCACTGGCGTCAGTTATACGCAAAATGCCGTGGTCTAGGGCGGCGGCGCACGGCTCATGCCCGGCTAGTACGCCGATATCACCGGTGGTCGAGCGCATAATCGCCATCTGGACATGCTCGCTGAACTTCTCACCGGTCGGGGTGATAACCTTTAGGTCGAATGCCTTCTTCTCGGCCATTAGCTGACAGCCTCCCCCGTCTGCCTCAGGCGCTCGGTGACTTCGTCTATGCTGCCCGCGTTGAGGAAGAGGTTTTCCGGCACGTTGTCGTGCATACCCGATATAATCTCGCTAAACCCGCGTACAGTCTCGGTAACCGGCACGTATTGCCCGGGAATTGATGTGAATTTTTCCGCCACGAAGAAGGGCTGTGAGAGGAAGCGCTGGATCTTGCGCGCCCGGCTTACGGTCAGCTTATCCTGCTCGGATAGTTCCTCCATGCCCAGAATCGCGATGATATCCTGCAAGTCTTTGTAGCGCTGCAATGTGGCCTGGACAGCCCGTGCGGTCTCGTAGTGAGCATCGCCCAGTATCCGCCGATCTAGGATACGCGACGAGGACTCCAGCGGGTCGACCGCCGGGTAGATGCCCATTTCGACTATGGCGCGCGAGAGTACGGTGGTTGCGTCGAGGTGGGCGAAGGTGGTGGCGGCCGAGGGGTCGGTGAAGTCGTCAGCCGGCACATAGATAGCCTGCACCGAGGTGATAGAACCCGCCTTGGTTGAGGTGATGCGCTCTTGGAGCGCGCCGACCTCGGTAGCTAGGGTGGGCTGGTAGCCAACGGCGCTGGGCATACGCCCAAGCAGGGCTGAGACCTCGGCGCCCGCCTGCACATAGCGGAAGATGTTGTCGATAAACAGCAGCACGTCCTGCTTTGAGATATCGCGGAAATACTCGGCCATGGTAAGGCCGGTAAAGGCTGCGCGCATGCGCGCCCCGGGCGGCTCGTTCATCTGGCCGAAGACCAGTGAGGCCTTGCTGAGCACTCCGCTCGCCTCCATCTCGTAGTAGAGGTCGTTGCCCTCGCGGGTGCGCTCTCCCACCCCGGCAAAGACCGAGAAGCCCCCGTGCTCGGTGGCGATATTGCGTATAAGTTCCATGATTATAACCGTCTTGCCAACCCCCGCGCCGCCGAACAGCCCAATCTTACCGCCCTTGGAATACGGGCAGAGCAGGTCGATGGATTTTATACCGGTCTCGAGCAGCTCGGTGTTGCCCGACTGCTGATCAAACCCCGGTGCTGTACGGTGGATCGGCCAGTGTTCGTTGGCGGGTGGCTCGGGCTTGTCGTCGATAGCCTTGCCCAAAACGTTGAGCATCCGGCCCAGGGTCTCGGGGCCTACCGGTACAGAGATAGGCGCGCCGGTGTCGACGGCTTCCATACCGCGAACCAGGCCGTCGGTAGAGGACATCGAGATGCAGCGGACAATGTTGTCGCCCAAATGCTGCGCCACCTCGAGTACGACAACCTCGTCGCCGTGCTGAATCTCCAGGGCGTTGTAAAGGGCGGGCAGCCCGGACTCAAAGCGCACGTCGAGCACCGCACCGATTATCTGCAATATCTTGCCTGTGTTCTTCATAGTAAGCTCCTCCTCAAGGTCAAGACCAAGACCCTACTTTTTTTGAGGAAAAAAGTAGCAAAAAACCTTTTTACTTGGATGTATTTATTGGTTTGTGTGAATTGGGAATTACTTTTCCGGCAACTATTTCAGCGCGTTAGCGCCGGACACAATCTCATTTATCTCCTGAGTGATAATGCTCTGACGGCTGCGGTTGTAGCTCAGGGTCAGGTTTTCGATGATTTCTTCGGCGTTTTTGGTGGCGGCGCTCATGCTCATCATTCGGGCTGCCTGTTCGCAGACGGCGGCTTCGACCACAGTGCCGTAGATCATCATTTCAAGATAGGCGGGCACCGCGCCGTCCAAAAACTGGGCTGGGTTTGGCTCGTAGCAAATCTCACCCACCGGGCTGCGCAGAGGCGCGCTTTCGGGGGCGGTGTCTATGGGTAGCAGCTTTATTACCTCAGGCTCGTGGGTTACAGTGGTGAGGAACCGGGTATACACTACATACACCGCGCTGAACTCGCCTGACCTGTAGCCCTCTAGCACTCTGCGAGCCACAGCCTGTGCCTGCTCGTAGCTGGGCGCGCTGGATGTGCTGTGGCTGTTGCTTAGCACGTTTTTGCCCCGGCGGTCAAGGAAAATTCCTCCCCGCGCGCCCAGGGCAATCACTCGCTCCTGGTGACCGTGCTCTTCCATATGGGCCATAGCCAGCTTGCCTATACCGGAGTTGTACCCACCGCACAGCCCGCGATCACTGGTTATTACAATGTAGGCGGCCTTGTCTGTCGGGTTTTTGGCGGGGGCGTAGATGCTGCTGCCCGCCTCGGGGGAACTGGCGGCATCGGCCACCAACTCGGCGGCGCCCTTGTACAGCCCCCGAGCGCTGGAGAGCAGGGCTTTGGTACGAGCCAGCTTAGAGGCGGCTACCAAGTCCATAGCCTTGGTTATCTGTTTGGTCGAGCGCACGCTGGTTATCCTGCGCTTTACGTGTTTTAGCGAGGGCACCTAGCTCACCTCCAGCTGCTCAAAAATGCCTTTATGGCGGCGGTTAGCCGCTCTTCCAGCTCTTTTGAAATCTCGCCGCTCTGGCGTATTTCCTCAACTATATCGCCGTGCTCGGTGTCCATATACTGCAAAAACTCCCGCTGGGCACGCTGGATATCCTCGACTTCGACCTCGGACAGGTGCCGCCTGGTCAGCAAGAAGAGCACGAGAGCCTGTTTTTCGACCGGCATGGGCTGGTACTGGGGCTGTTTTAGCATCTCGACTATCCGCTCGCCGTGGCGTAGCCGCTCCAGCGTCTCTTTGCTGAGGTCGGAGCCGAACTGGGCAAAGGAAGCAAGCTCGCGGTACTGGGCCAGCTCAACGCGCAGCGGACCCGAGAGCTTCTTCATGGCCTTTACCTGGGCAGCACCGCCAACTCGGGAGACCGAAAGCCCCGGGTTTATGGCCGGGCGGACGCCGTTGTTGAAGAGTTCGGCCTCAAGGTAGATCTGCCCATCGGTGATGGAGATAACGTTTGTGGGTATATAGGCTGAGATATCGCCGGCCTGGGTCTCGATTATAGGCAGGGCGGTTATCGAGCCGCCGCCGTATTTTTTGTCCAGGCGGGCTGAGCGCTCAAGCAGCCGGGAGTGCAGGTAGAATACGTCGCCAGGGAAAGCCTCGCGCCCCGGCGGCCTGCGCAGCAGTAGACTAAGCGCACGGTAAGCCACCGCATGCTTAGAAAGGTCGTCGTAGACTATCAGCACGTCTTTGCCGTTTTCCATCCACTCTTCGCCGATGGCGCAGCCGGAGTACGGCGCGATGTACTGCAAAGGTGCGGGGTCGGAGGCAGCGGCCACAACCAGTGTGGTGTAGCTCATGGCGTCCATGTCCTCGAGGGTCTTGACAATTCTTGCGACTGTGGAGGCCTTTTGCCCTATGGCCACGTAGATGCAGCGCACCCCGGTGTCCTTCTGGTTGAGGATGGTGTCCAGGCAGATGGCGGTTTTGCCGGTCTGGCGGTCACCGATTATAAGCTCGCGCTGGCCCCGGCCTATCGGAACCATCGAGTCTATGGCCTTGATGCCGGTTTGCAGCGGAACGTTGACCTCGTGCCGGGTGATAACGCCGGGGGCCACCCGCTCGATGTTGCGCACGCCGGTCGAGACTATAGGGCCTTTGCCGTCAAGCGGCGCGCCCAGGGCGTCAACCACCCGGCCGAGCATTCCCTCACCGACGGGCACCTGAGCCATTCGCTCGCTGCGCCGAACCGGCGAGCCTTCGCGTATGCCGGAGTCGGGACCCATCAACACGGCGCCGACGCTGTCTTCGTCCAAGTTGAGGGCTATGCCGGAAACTCCGCCCTCAAACTCCAAAAACTCGCCGCTCATAACGCCATCCAGGCCGTGCACGCGGGCAATGCCATCGCCAACCTGTATAACGCTGCCCGCTTGGGAAACGTCCAGGGTGGCGGTGTAAGACTGTATCTGCTTTTTTATTATCGAGCCAACTTCGTCTGGGCGTAAAGTCATTATCCGTACTCCTTTGCAAGCTGTACTTTCATCTGTGATAGCTGCTTACGGACAGTGAAGTCAAACAGGTGGCTGCTGGTCTGGATGTAAAAACCGCCGATAAGCTCGGGGTCTACCGAGACTTCAAGCTCGACTTTCTCCCCCAATTTTTTGCGGGCAAGCTCTCGTATGGCCGCTAGCTGCGCCTCTGTGGGCGGGCGGGCGCAAACAGCGGTTGCCTGCACCTTGCCGGAGATATCGTCCAGCCGCGCAACGAGGTTCTCAAGCCCCTCCGCCAGGAACTCCTCGCGGTTTTTATCGATTACGAGGTAGAGGAACCCCAGCATGTCTTTAGAGATGTGAGCGGCAAAGACGCTGTCTACAAACTCCTTCTTTTTAGCCGAGGAGATTTTTGGGTGCTCGATTATCTTGCGGCAATCGGCGTCCTGCATTGCCTCCAAGATGAGGGCGGCTTCTGCCCGGTAGGCAGCTGAGTTTCCGCTCTCAAGGGCAAGCTCGCAGAGGGCGGCGCCGTACCGTGCGGCTAGCGCAGCCATTTTGCATTCTCCATCTCACTCACGGTCTTTGCGAACATCCGCTCGTAGACCGCGTCGTCAACACTTGCCACCAGAATCTTCTCGGTCATCGCGGTTGAGACCTCAATGATAACTTGCTTCATCTCGGCGCGCACCCGCTCTCTCTCGTGCTCGACCTCAGCAGCCGCGCGCTCACGCACACCATCAGCCTCGGTTTTGGCCACGGCTAGAGTCCGCTTTGTGTTCTCGGAGGCGAGCTTGCGGGCCTGCTCGAGAATTTCTTCCCGCTCGACCTCGATCTCGGCGATCTTCTGCTCGTACTCGGCGCGCATCTCCTCGGCCTGCTGGGCCTGGAGAGCTGCGCCCTCGATTTGAGTGGCGATACGCTGGGTGCGTGCCCCCATAAACTTGCGCACCGGGTTGTAGAGCAGCCAGCGCAGCACTACCGCGAGCACCACGATATTTAGCAGGTTGATGCCTATTTGGATAAGCGTTTGCTGGTCCAGACCAAAGACGCGCCCGTCGGGCACGCCGGCGGTGGAAAGCAAAAATAGCGAAGCGTCAAACAAAGAACATCCCCCCTGGTTTGGGTGTGTAGGGCAAACTCACCCTAAGTTGTTACATCATTGATATATACAGAGATACCAGCGGGTTTGCAAACAGCAGGATAATGGCCAGAAGCAGCCCGTAAATACCCGAGGTCTCGGCCATGGCAAGGCCAACAAACATGGTGCCGGTAATAGATCCGCGAGCTTCGGGCTGGCGGGCGATAGATTCTATCGCGGACGAGGCGATTTTACCCTGACCCAAGCCAGTAGCGACACCATTGAGCAGTGCGAGCGCCGCCGCGATCTGAGCTGCTGCGATAACAAATGCGAATGATTCAAACATCGATGATTCCCCCAGTATATTTTTCTGTTGGCTGGGCCAACAAGTTGGTACCGAATTTGGTCGGTCCAGTGCTGGTGTCCGGCAGCAGATATTTCTAGTCCTGCTCTATCCCGGCAGCGCCCCCGATAAAAGCAAGGCTGAGCGCACAGAAAATATATGTTTGCAACAGGCCAATTGCAACATCGAAATAACCGTGCAGCGCCGCTGGCAAGATAAACGAAAACCAAATAGGCGGCACATTGTAGACCATGGTCATAAGAATTATGCCGGCCAGTATATTGCCGAAAAGACGAAAACTAAGCGACACCGGTTTTGCGAGTTCGCCTATCAAGTTGAGCGGGTTAAGAAGGCTTAGAAAGTACCTACCACCGCGGAACTTAGCCCCCATGATGTGGATAAGCGCAAAAGTGGAGAGCGCGAGGGCAAAGGTCATAGCCCAGTCTGCGGTGGGCGGGCGAAGGCCAAACGCCCCGCTTATGTTAGAAACCGCCACGAAGGTAAAAACCATAAAGAACCAGCTTCCCAGAAATTGCAGACGCGGCCCGGCCATACTGCTCACAAACTTGTCAAGCATCTCGACCATGGTCTCGACCACGTTCTGGAAGCCGGTGGGCTTCTCACTGAACTTAGTGAGTTTTACCCGCGCAACAACCGCGAACAGTATAAGAATCAGCATAATAATCCAGGTCATTAGTATGGTCTCGGTAAACCATATTTCTGTCCCGGCTATATCGAAAACCGCGAAATTGCGAATATCAAAGCTCAAGCATTAGGCCCCTTTCTCCAGTTTGGCGTTGTCTCGGGCGATAAAAAACCGCAGCATGTACACAGCTGTTTGGAATGTCAAGACACCAATGATGGCTCCCCATACGTTGATATGGGGCGAGAGCGCGGCCAGCACCAGCACCGCGCCGGTTAGCACAAAGCGCAACATGTACTGTCCCCAGCCGAAACCAAGGCCCCCGCTCTGCATCTCCAGTGCTTTTTGTACGGTGCGCTCAAGCAGGTATACCCTTGCGAAGTTGACAGCACAAGCCAGCAGCACCCCGTAGGCAAATGCCGAGAACCCACCCTTTCGGAAGTAGACGGCGCTAACCACTAGGATAACCAAAGCTTGCCCAGCTATTAGGACAAGCATCCTTTTAGCATCTTTGGATAGGGATAATCTCATTTTCACAACCCGTATTCGTGTTTGGTATAGGCGGCGCTATTTCTTTTCGGACAACTTAAAGATTGAGCGAAAACCCGCACCGGCACCTAATAGTGAAAAAATTATCAACAAAAAAGGCGAAGTACCCAAGGCGTTGTCCAAAAACCGACCAATCAACACCCCGATAAGCAGACAAGCCGCTATGGTGACGCCCATTTGCGATATCATGTAAAAGTTGCGCAAAAGCTCGCGCTTGTAGCTATTGTCATCGTTTTTTGGCATAATTCACCACAGTTTCACAGGCGGCGACGCAACAGGCACCCTTGCAAACAGGACACGCCCAACGTTTCTTTTTGACTACAATTTTAGATTATACAAGGTCGTGGGATAAAATGCAAGGGCAAAAATGTGCATTTCTTGAAATTATGATAGCATTATTTGGCAATAAGATTAAAAGCTCAAATTAAATTCAAGATCAAGTGCTGGTGGTTTTGCAGTCCCTTGTGCTAGCACCTAAAAATAATTATACAAGTTTGGGCCGCGGGATGTGGTAATTTTGAGGTAGCTTGTGGTAGAATAAAGCATAGGAGAGTATGCTTTTTTACTTCGACGCAAATTTACAAATGGAGGTTTCGTTGCATGAGCAAAGGCGTGAACATTAAACAGCAACACACAACTTACAACATGCAGAGCTGGTCTGCGCAAAAGGGGCTTAACCCTATCGCCGTAGATAAAACCGAGGGCATTTACATCTGGGACTGCGACGGCGTTCGTTACACCGATATGTCCGCCCAGCTGGTAAATATGAACCTGGGCCACAACAACAAAGTTATAAACGACGCCATAAAAGCCCAAGTGGACAAATACTGCTTTATCGCGCCCTCTTACGCCGACAAGGGCCGCGGCGAGCTGGCCGAGAAGCTGATTAGCCTGTTGCCGGACAACTTTGGCAAAGTGTTCTTCACCAACGGCGGGGCCGACGCCAACGAGAACGCCCTTAAAATAGCCAGGATGGTCACCGGCCGCCAGAAGTTTTTTAGCCGTTACCGCGCTTACCACGGCTCTACCTACGCCGCCGCAAACCTGACCGGCGAGCCTCGGCGGTTCCCATCCGAGCCTGGCATACCCGGGTTTGTAAAGTTCTTCGACCCCTACCTCTACCGCGCGCCCGTCCCATTCGAGAGCGAAGAAGCAGCCACCAAGTACTACCTAACTATCCTCGAAGAGCAGCTTGTCTACGAGGGCGCCGAGAACGTGGCGGCAATTTTCCTCGAGACTGTCACTGGTTCTAACGGCATTCTGGTGCCGCCTAAGGGCTACCTGCCCGGCATTCGCAAGCTCTGCGACAAATACGGCATTTTGCTTGTGCTCGACGAAGTTATGGCTGGTTTTGGCCGTACGGGCACGATGTTCGCGTTCGAGCACTTCGGTATCACCCCGGACATGATAGTCTTTGCAAAGGGCGCGACTTGCGGCTATGTCCAGCTGGGCGGGGTTATTATGACCAAGAAAATAGCGGCCCACTTTGACGAAAACGTGCTGCGCTGCGGCCTTACCTACAGCGGCCACCCACTTGCGTGCGCTGCCGGCATAGCCTGCATAGACTACTACAAAAACCACGGTGTGCTCGAAAACGTAAACAAAGTCGGCAAGGTGCTCGGTGAGCTGCTCGAGGGGCTAAAGGCAAAGTACGACTGCGTAGGCGACGTGCGCTATATCGGTCTCTTTTCTTGCGTTGAGTTTGTAAAGTCCAGCGCCACCAAAGAAGCTCTTGTGCCCTACGGCAAAGACCCCGAGGGCAAAATGAAGAAGATTCTAGGCCTTTTGCGCGAGCGCAAATTCTGCACTTACTCCCACGAGAATATGGTGCTGGTAGCACCTCCTCTTATCATCACCGAAGAGCAGCTGCGCGAAGAAATGCAAAAGCTGGACGAAGTCTGCGCCATAGTCCAGAAAGAACTCGTCTAACCACGCAGAGCAGAACCCCCGGGCCGTGCAAGGCTCGGGGGTTCTTTTGTCTATATACTTGTTTCACTTCAAAAGAAGAACACTTTTGAAGCTGTGGCAAGGTCAGCCACAGTCAGCGCTTTGCGCTGGAAAGCCCGTGTATACGCCATCGGCATCGCTACCGCCACACACTCTGCGAGCGTGTAAACTTGAAAAAGCAATGGACGCTTTTCAAGTTCGATGGCTATATAAGCTCATTTAGCATGTCCATTAGTTTTTGCTGGCGGGCTTTGCTGTCCTCTTGGGCGCCTCGCAGGCTGTCAAGTTTTTGCCTAAAGCTCTCGGAATCTTCCTGCACCCGGCGCAGCTCCTCGCCGCCTGTGGTTACGGGTGGCATAGGGCCTGCCCGAGATGGGCCAGGACGCCCGGTCCATTTAGGTGTGGGTTCGGGTTGAGCTACCGCTTCCGGCTGGGGGAAGGGTGGGTCATCGGTACCGCCTTCTTCCGGCGGGGCCTCAAAAAAATTCGCTGGCTTGGGGTTCTTGTTCAGGTGTTTCGCTGGCGATTTGCGGGGCTAGGACGATGTGTCCGCCGCTCGGCCGCGGGCCAGAGCTTTTCACTTGGCTTTCGCTTTTGTCGAGGACTTGGCCGATAGCGGTGAACTTATCGCGCATGACCTCAAATGCTTCTTCCATCAGCTCTTTTAGCCTGTCGATCTCATCCCTAAAGCTGCTTAGGTGGGCGGCAACCTCACCGGAAGAGCGGCTGGCTGCCTGCGTTATCTGCTCGGCTTTAACGTTCGCCTCGGCTATTGCCTGCATAGCGCGCTCGTTTGCCTGCTCGAGAATCTGCTCGGCATCCAGGCGGGTCTTTGCCATCATTTGGTCTGCTTCGGCCGCTACTTCGCCGGCACGCTCGCTCGCCTGCTCAAGAATCCGCTCACCTTCCAGGCGGGACCGAGCAACCAGCTCTCCGGCCTCGGTAGCTACTTCGCCGGCACGCTCGTTGGCCTGCTCGAGAATGCGCTCGGCCTCCAGGTGAGACTTTACAACCAGGTCGCCAATTTGCGCCTTGGATTTTTCGATATCGTTTTGGCCCTTCATCAGCTCGCTTGCCTGCATTTCAAGCTGTGCGTTTCTCTGCTCGAGTTCGGCTCTTTCGTGGGTTATCCGGTTTATCTGCTCGTCTTTTTCTTTGACGATCAGCTTTTGGCGGTCAATTTCCTCGTTGAGGCTGTTGAGCATTTCGGTCAGCTCGGTGTTCTTTACCTTTACGGTGCTTAGCTCTTCGCCCATTTGATTGCGGGCCGTGTCGTTCTCGGAAAGGCGGTTTTCTAAGTCCTTGACCGACTGCTCGAGCCTTTCTCTGGTGGCGGACATCTCCTCAATCTGGGCGGTCAGCCTATCCTGGGCCTCCTGTGTTGCGTTGAACGTTTCGTAGATGTAGTTGAGCACCGACTGCCGCTCAAACCCACCGAACATAGTAGACTTGAAAATTGATTTGTTGTCCACGAGTTTATCCCCCTTGTTTCGACTAAACACACTGCCGCAAATGCTTATTCAGGACTTTAATGCGGCCTGATTTTTATATTCCACACTCCGCTTTGGGTGCATTGTGCCCCTGGTAGCAGGTGCCTCTTATATTATTAGTGTCTATTTCGCTGCGATTTATTGCCGCATTTTAACTTTTATTTCTTTGGCCTGCCGCGCATGGCATGGCGGGTGGACTTGACCTCGACTAGCGCCTTGTGCAGAGATTCTTCGGTTACGCGCAAAATATCGTCCGAGAAGGTCTGTGCGCCGGCGCGCATCTCTCGGGCTTGCATTTGGGTCTGAGAGAGGATCTCGCTGGCCTTGCTCTGGGCTAGCCTGACAACTTCCTCCTTGGCTATAAGGGCTTTAGCCCGCTCTTCGGCCTTGCGGACAAGGCCCTCGGCTTCGCGGTTAGCGGCTTCGATTATCTCAGCCCGGTCGTTCACTATAGCCTTGGCCTGGGTTATCTCGCTGGGCATGTTGACGCGCAGGTCGTCTATAAGGTCTCGGACTTTTTCGGCGTCCACCACGCACCGCCCTCCGGAAAGCGGCAGCGACCAGCTCTGGTCGAGCAGCTCGTCCAGCATATCGAGCACTTCGTCTATTCTCATGGCTGCTCCCCCCTTTCTTTGTGGTTTGGCGCGTATAGCCGCGCACTTATGTCGCCGAGCACTTCGCGGGGCACAAACTCTGAGATATCCCCGCCGAAGGACGCTATCTGCTTTACCAGGCTAGAGTTTAGGTACATGTTCTCACTGCGGGTGGTCAGAAAGATTGTCTCGGCCTCGGGGACCAGCTTTTTGTTGGTCAGCGCCATCTGGAACTCGTACTCGAAGTCGGACATTGCCCGCAACCCTTTGCAGATAGCCGCGGCGCCGGTCTCGCGCACGTAGTCGGCCAGCAGACCGTAGTAGCTGTCTACCTTGACGTTGGGCAGCTCGGCCGTTACCTTGCGCAGCATCTCTACCCGCTCCTGGTGGGTGAAGGCCGGGGTCTTAGCCGCGTTGACCACCACCAGGGCTATCACGCTTTCGAACATCCCGCTTGCCCGGGTGATGATATCCCGGTGGCCGTTGGTGACCGGGTCGAAGCTGCCTGGGCAGATAACCATTGCCATTAGCCCTCGACCTCCCCCAGAAGCCCGTACCGGAAGACCCGGGTTTTGCCATATTTGTAGCTTTTTTTGAGCAGTAGCGGGGGGATTTCCTCGGGCAGCTCTTCGCTGTCCTGCGCCTCGCAGATGACCACACCGCTTTCGCTGATATGTCCGGCCAACAGACGCAAACAGTTTGCGGCAAGCGGTGCGGAGTCGTAGGGTGGGTCCATAAACACAATGTCGAAGGCTTGTCCGGTGTACCCCCGCAAGAACTCTATCGCGCCGCTGGGTACGACTTTTGCGCTGCTCCAGGGACCGGTAGAGGCAAGGTTTGCCCGCAGCGCTCCCAGGCTTTCCCTTGTGCTGTCCACAAACACGCACTCCCGCGCACCCCGGGAAAGGGCCTCAATACCCACCTGGCCGCTGCCGGCAAAGAGGTCGAGCACCCGCGCACCCTCCACCTCAAACTGCACCATGCTGAAGACGGCTTCCTTCACCATGGCCGAGGTGGGGCGCACTACCTGCCCGGCAGGCGCCAAAAGCCTGCGCCCACGCGCAGTACCCGTTATTACCCGCATTGCCTCGCTCCTTGTGCTTTACAGTATAGTGCAACTATTATGCGCAAAAAAGCGGGAAATGTCAAGATGTGGCGGGTGTGTTGTTATGGGTTTTGTTTGTGGTTGCTTTAAGGTCAAGGTCTTTTAAGGTCTTAAGGTCAAGTTCTTAAGGTCAAGGTCCCAATCTTGATTCTGCCTGTGGGCAGGGAATAAGGTACCGCTAGTGCCCCCGCGGCATGAGCGGGTTCATTATTCCTCGCCCGAAGGCGAATTAAGACTTGGTCTTGACCTTGAGAACTTGACCTGAACTTCAAACCACACAAAAGCCAAGACAACCAAGCAAGTCCCCCTACACCCCCTGCGGATGCAAAAACTCAAATACAGCCCCTGCCACCTTAATATTCATCCCCGGCGCGGCCGCAAGCTCCTCCACACTGGCAGAGCTGAGCGCCTTCTGTGTCTTAAAATGCTTTAGTAGAGCCGCCGCGCGCTTCTCTCCCACTCCCTCTACCTGGGTCAGCCGCAGCGTGAACCCCGACTTCTTATGCCGGTTTTGCATGGCGGCCAGCGAGAACCGGTGGACTTCCTCTTGGATTTTGGTAACCAGAGCAAAGGCGCTGCGGCTGGCGGCAATGGCAATCTCTCCGCCGCTGGCGGCAATTGCTCGGGTCTTGTGTTTGTTGTCCTTAACCATGCCGAACATGGGGATATCCAGGCCGACTTCGTACAGCGCCTGCTGCGCGGCGCTCAGCTGCCCGGACCCGCCGTCCAGAAGGATTAAGTCCGGTAAGCGACCAAACCCTGTGCCGCTCTCTTTTTCCTGGGTGTAGCGACCAAATCTGCGGCTGAGCATCTCGCGCAGTGCGCCGTAGTCATCGGGGCCGTCCAGGGTTTTGATGTTGAACTTCTTGTATGCCGCCTTGAGAGGCCGACCGTTCTCGAATACAACCATGCCACCCACTATCGTCTGCCCAGCGTAGTTCGAGATATCGTACGCCTCGATATACCCCGGCGGGCTGCCAAGGCCGAGCAGGCGGGCGAGCTCGTCCAGGGCGGCAAGCTCGCGGCCGGTACGCTCTATTTTGTGGGCCAGTTCCTGGGCGGCGTTGGCTGCTGCCATCTTAACCAGCCGCAGGCCCTCTCCCCGTGAGGGCTGGTGCAGGGTGACCTTACGCCCTTTGTGCTCGCGCAGGTAACGCTCTATCAGCTGGGTATCCTCGCACTGGCCGTCGAGCAAGATGGCAGAGGGTATCTCCACACCAGACTGCCCGTAATAGGAGAGGATGAACTCGGCGCGGGTGGCGGGCAGATTCTCGATCTCCCGCAGCTGAAAGGTCTGCTTGTCCACCAGCCGCTGCCCCCGGATTTTCAGAAGCGCCGCGCAGCTCTCTTTCTCGTTTTGAACAATAGCCAGCACGTCTTGGTCCTCGGCTTTGGCGAAGACCACGTTTTGGTGCTCGGCCAGCTTTTTGATGGCTTTAATGCGGTCGCGGTAGAATGCTGCCTTCTCGAAGTCAAGGGCCTCACTTGCGCTCTCCATACGGTCGGTCAGCAGCTCTATTGAGCCGGAGGCACCCTGAGTGACAAACCGCTCGGCCTGTTCGATTATCTCGCCGTACCGCTGCTGGGTGATTTTGCCCCGGCAGAGCCCCACACACTGCTCGATGTGGAAGTTGAGGCAGGCCCGCCCCTTGCCAAAGTCCTCGGGGAACTTGCGCTTGCAGGTGGGTAGCATGAAGGCCTTGTTGACCTCGTCTACCGTTTGGCCGACCACAAATGACGAGGTGTATGGGCCTATCCACTTTGCGCCGTCGCTTTGCAACTGTTTTTCGGCGGAAACCCGCGGGAATGACCCGGGCGAGATGCGGATGTAATGGTAGCCCTTGTCGTCCTTTAACAGGATGTTGTATTTGGGCTGGTATTGCTTTATCATGCTACACTCGAGTACTAGGGCTTCAAACTCCGAGGATGTGACAATGGTCTCGAAGTCGCGCAGGGCAAACAGTAGCCGCTGGGTCTTATCTTCATGTTTGTCCAGCGCGCGAAAGTAGCTGCCTACCCGCGAGCGCAGGGCCTTGGCCTTGCCTATGTAGATAATCTCGCCGCCCGCGTCACGCATTAGATAAACCCCTGGTTCAGCCGGGAGCTGCCGGGCTTTTTCCCGAAGACTTTTCAGGTGCTCAAAACTCACTGCAAATTTCACCCCATCGCCTTAAATAGCATAAAACGCCGACAAAGGCGGAAGTTGGCCGCTTTTGTCAACGCTTTACAATTTTTTATTCATTCTTATCTTGATGTATTGGGGTATCCCGGTATGGGCCTTACTCGGTAAAGCCGGACTCAACCAGCTTTACAAGGCCCTCTACTGCCTGTTGCTCGTCCGGGCCATCGGCAATAATCTTAATGCCGGTACCGCCGACAATGCCCAGCGAGAGCACGCCCAGCAGGCTCTTGGCGTTTACCCGACGCTCTTCTTTTTCCACCCAGATGGAGGACTTGTACTCGTTAGCTTTCTGGATAAAAAACGTGGCAGGTCTTGCGTGCAGCCCCACTTGATTTTGAACCGAAACTTCTTTTACAAACATTTGCTGTTAACTCCTTCGGTAGGTTGACGCCCGGGCCAGCCGAGCTCGGTTATATGCAATGGTTAGCTCTATAACGGCCATTATATATATATTAAGCCGCCGCGTCAACGCCGTTTTGGTCCCACCGGGAAAAAAAGCCGCAATTTTCGCGATACCCCCAAACTTACCCGCCAAAGCCAGCTATGTAATTGTGCAGGGTACCTACAATTGTTTTTGCAATTGTAGGTACTTTCACCGGCGCTGAGGAAACTTCGGTGCACTATACTAGAACACAAAGTAGTAAACCACCGGCACAGCCAGAGCCGGCAAAAGATTCGCCACCTTTATGTTGGTGCCGGCCACAAAGTTTATGCCTATGCAGAGCACGATAGTGTAGCCGACCATGCTGAAAAGGTCGAGCAGCTCGGGGCTGACAAACGGGTAGATAGCCCCGGCCAGCAAGGTTATAGAACCCTGGAAAAGTATGAGCGGTATAAACGAAAACAACACGCCTATACCCAGGGTAGAGGCAAGGATTATCGAGGCGGTGAAGTCAAGACCTGTCTTTATAAGCAGTATGCTTATATCGCCCAGAAGCCCGTCGTTGAGCGAGCCTAAGATCGACATTGCCCCCACCGGAAATAGCACAGAGGCCGCCACAAACCCACGAGCAAACCCCGAGGCCCCAAAACGGTTCTCGACCCGCTTGCTAAAGGCGTTTATGTGATGATCAACTTTTATGAGTTCGCCGACAACGTAGCCGATAACTAAGCTTACCAGCAGCAAAAACCCTCCGCTCGAGATTAGCGCGCCGGTCTGTGTATCCACCACAAACATAGCGCTTATCACGCCGGTTATAGAGATAACTCCTGTGGCAAGGCCTAAAATTCTAAGTGCGTGGTCGGTCAGCCCTTGGGGAATCCACCGCTTTAGCCCCACCCCGACAAGTGAGCCCGCGATGATGCCCACGGCGTTTAACAGCGTGCCCGACATAAATATTGGGCCTGTAATCATGGTGTATCGCCCCTCCCTCGTTGTTCTTTCAGTCCGGCAAGGTATAGCTTGTCCCGGGCATTTAGCGCCGCGCCTTCGAGCAGCTCCGGGCGCTTTTGCAGTGTGCAGAGCAAGGACTGCTCTCTGCGCCAGCGCTCAATTTCGGCGTGGTTGCCGCCCAGCAGCACCTCGGGCACTTTGCGGCCGCGCCACTCGAAGGGCTTGGTGTAGTGTGGGGCTTCGAGCAGCCCGTCCTTCGAAAAGCTCTCATCTTGCCAGCAGCTCTCGTCGTGGAGCACGCCCTCGCAGAGCCGGGCTATGCTGTCGGCCAGCACCAGGCCGGGCAGCTCACCGCCGGTCAGCACGTAATCGCCAATGCTCAATTCTTCGTCGACTATCTCGTCTATCACCCGCTGGTCGACCCCTTCGTAGTGCCCGCAGAGGATGCCGATATGGGGCAGCTGCGCAAGCTCCTGTACCCGCGCCTGGGTGAGAGTGCGGCCCTTGGGCGTCATGTAGATCATATGCGGCTGCGAGCCGGAGGTCGCCACCACGTCCTCCCAGCAGCGGTAGATAGGCTCAGCCTGCATCAGCATTCCCCTGCCGTGGCCGTAGGTGGTGTCGTCGGTAGTGCGGTGTTTACTGGTGCTGTAATCGCGTATCTGATGGCAACGTACCGCCAGCTTGCCGGCTGCCTGGGCCCTGCCGATTATGCTTGTACCCATCACGCCCTGGCACATGTCGGGGAAGAGGGTGAGTATATCAATCCGCACTATTCAAACAACCCCCTCAGCGGGCGGATGCGCATGGTACCGCCTTCTATGTCGGTCTCTATCACCACATCCGGTATTGCGGGTACCAGCTTCTTTTCGCCGTGCTCTCCGGTAAGCTCGTAGACATCGTTGGCGCCGGTATGCAGCACGTCGGTCAGTTTGCCGTAGTCTTGCCCGGTGTCGGCGTCAAGTACGTGCAGGCCCAACAGGTCTTGGATAAAATGCTTGCCCTCCTCCATGGGGGCGTCTTCTCTGTCGATGTATAGCACCTTGCCGCGCAGGGCGGCGGCGTCGTCGATGTCGTCCACACCCTGGGGCTTTAGTATCAGCATATTCTTGTGTACCCGCGCGTCCTCGACCGTCACCGGGGTGGCACCGCCGTCGAAGTAGAGGGTATCAAACTCCAGCAAGAAGCCCGGACCGTCACACCAGGGCTGCACCCGCACTTCGCCGCGCAGTCCGTGGGTAGAAACGATTTTGCCGCATTCTAAATAGCGCTTTTGCATGTTTGTACCTTTCTTGAGTTAGGCTTCTTTTATTCGATGTTAGGGCTGTGTCGCCTGGGCGCGAAAATACCTGACAACTCTGCCGATAACGATTGCAAGTGTGGCACTCAGCGCGGAAACCAGCCCGATAATTATCAGCCAATAGCCCACCACGGCAACCCCGAATGTGCCCCACCCAGCGGTCATTTCAACTGCCGCGTGCCTTACCGCGGCAATGCCCGCAACCAATATTAACGCCGGTGCAATATATGCGCGAATGTATACGCCGCCAAGTTTATCTGGGTTGGTTTGGCTGACTTTACCCGCGCGAAAATATACGACTAAGCCGATTGTTAGCGGCGGACAGACTGAAAACAGTATCATAACGAGCATGTTTTTACTCCTTGTTGGTTGAGGTTGTGCTCGCCGCTAACATTTCGTGCCAGTGTCATCCATTGTATCGCAATCAATGCGCAAATGCAACTAAGAACCTGTATTCAATAACGAGAATTGCCTACGAGCCGGAGCGGGGGCAGTTCGAGTATTGGATACAGGTTCTAATAGCCGCAGCCTGTGGCATATGGCCACAGGCTGCGGGGTTTTGGTTAGTCAATCTCCACGGCTACTTTTTCGCCGGTGCGGCTGGCTACTGAGCGCACAACTGTGCGAATAGCCTTGGCGATTCTGCCCTGCTTGCCGATTACCCGGCCCATGTCGTCCGGCGCTACCTGGATGTGGTAGACTACCACACCCTCGTCGTCAGGCTCGTCTTTGGTGACTTGGATGCTCTCTTTGTCTTCGACAAGGCCTTTGACTATTTCGGTGATAAGATGTTCCATGCGCTGCTCCTCGTATTTGGGGCGATGCCTTACGCCTAGATGATATCGTGTTTTTTAAGCAGATTGCGAACGGTGTCGGTAGGTTGAGCGCCGTTTGCAAGCCACTTTTTAACTTTTTCCCCGTCAATCTTCACCAGGGAAGGTTCTTTGGTGGGGTCGTAGTAGCCCACTTCCTCGATAAAGCGGCCATCCCTCGGGTACCGGGAATCCGCCACCACAACGCGGTAAAAAGGGGCCTTCTTGGCGCCCATTCTGCGCAGTCTTATTTTAACAGCCATGTCTGTTTCACCTCCTATGCTTTATAGTAGCTGACAACTGACGGTTAATAGTTGACAGTTATGGAATCGCCTGCGGCGATGAATTTGAAAATTGTCCGCGAAGCGGACTCCATAACTGTCAATTGTCAACTGTACACTGTCAGCTGTTATCTAAACGGGAACCCCATGCCAGGCATACCGGGCATAGTCCCACGTTTTTTGCGTCCGCCGCCTTTGCCGGTCATCATCTTGACCATTTTTTGCATTTCGCGGAACTGCTTGAGCAGGCGGTTTACGTCCTCTACTCTAGTGCCGGAACCGGCGGCTACCCGCTTTTTGCGGCTGGGGCTTAGCAGGTCGGGCTTACGCCGCTCGGCTGGGGTCATCGAGCTTATTATGACCTCCATCAGCTTGAGGTTGCGCTCGCCCTCGGCTTTTTCTTCCTCGCTGATTTTCATCCCTACCCCGGGTATCATCCCGAGGATCGACTCAAGCGAACCCATCTTGCGCACCTGGCGCATCTGCTCGACTAAGTCTTCGAGATCGAACTTGTTCTTCTCGATCTTCTTGGCCATCTGCTCGGCCTGTTTTTCGTCGATGTTTGCCTGGGCTTTGTCGATGAGGGTGAGCACGTCGCCCATCCCCAAAATCCTAGAGGCCATTCTGTCGGGGTGGAAAGGCTCCAGCGCGTCCAGCCGCTCGCCCATGCCGGCGAATTTTATCGGCTTACCGGTAACGGCTTTTATTGAGAGCGCGGCACCGCCCCGGGTGTCGCCGTCCAGTTTGGTAATTATCACCCCAGTAATGCCCAGGGTTTCGTCAAACGATTGGGAGACGTTGACGGCGTCCTGGCCGGTCATGGCGTCCACCACCAGTAAAATCTCGTGGGGCGCGACCGTACTCTTGATATTCTGCAGCTCGGCCATGAGCTCGGTGTCGATATGCAGCCTGCCGGCGGTGTCCAAAATCACGATGTCGTTGCCGTAGTCTCTAGCGTGCATGACCGCTTTTTTCGCGATAGTCACAGGGTTCTCTTTACCCATCTCGAAAACGGGGGAGTTGACTTTCTCGCCCACCACCTTGAGCTGGTCTATGGCTGCCGGGCGGTAGATGTCGCAGGCGACCAGCAGCGGGCGCTTACCCATATTCTTGTAGTAGCCAGCCAGCTTGGCACAGTGGGTGGTCTTACCTGCGCCCTGCAGCCCGCACATCATTATGATGGTGGGCGGTTTGTTTTGCAGCTTTATACCGTCGTGCTCGCTGCCCATCAGGGCGGTCAGCTCTTCGTCTATAATCTTGATTATCTGCTGGGCGGGGGTGAGGGATTGCATAACCTGCGCGCCCACCGCGCGCTCGGTAACTGTTGCGATGAACTCCTTGGCCACCTTGTAGTTAACGTCCGACTCCAAAAGGGCCAGGCGCACTTCGCGCATAACCTCTTTGATGTCGGCTTCCTTTACCTTGCCGCGCCCGCGCAGTTTCTTAAAAGTCGCTTGCAGCTTGTCGCTGAGACCGTCGAAGGCCAAATTATTCACCACCTTTTTGTAGGGGCGCTTACCAATCGCCCTTGGTATTTACCGCAATGTGAGAGTGTTTTGGCGGGCGATTAAAAATCGCCCCTACCATGTTATCCTATCAGCCAGCTCAATAATCTTCTGGGCGCGATTGAACACCGGCCCGCCTCCCGGTACCTTGCTCACCTCGTCTTGTACGTGGGCAGCTTCTGCGGCGATTTCGTCTAGGTATTTTTGTATATCCGCAAAACGGGTGCGCAGGCCCATGCGGGTCTCGCAGTCAATAAGCTGGGCCTCGGCTCGCTTGATAGAATCGCGCACTCCCTGCCGGGTAATGCCGGTGTGCTCGGCTATCTCGGCCAACGAAAGGTCGTCGTTGTAGTACCACTCGACCACTTCGCGCTGCTTTTCGGTGAGCATGCCGCCGTAGTAATCAATGAGTATTGATATCTCCAAGTTCTTGGACACTGCGCACCCCCTATAAAAGTCATTTGCCAATTATACACAAAAGGAGCATGGCTGTCAAGCGCTTATCCTTTACACAACGCAAAAAAATTCCGCCCAGATAGCTACGAGCAAAAAGCACGAAAACGGCTTGCGTACAGTGCTAATTCCTGGCGCTCTTTTCCCACCAAACTTCCAAATTATTATTCTCCCGCTTCTAACTCCAAGCAAATCGACAATTTTCTCCCCGGCCCCGGGGGTATAGTAGAGCATATATAAATGGCAATTTTTTACATTTACTCCGCCGGAAGGGGACAAGCTATGCGCAGGGGTACGGATTTAGCCTTGGTTTCGCCATCGGTGGTTCGGCAGTTTATGGGTACGCACGGGCACTGGTTTGTTATGGTCTTGGCGGGGGGCGCCGGGTTTGTTATGGCTCGCAGTGTCTTGTTTGGCGGTGTGGCGCCTTTTGGGGTGGCGCTGGTAGCCGCTGCCGGCGGGCGAAGCTCTATGGGAGCCGCCCTGGGGGCAATAGCGGGGTACCTTATGCTGGGGCAGGGGGCTGTCTGGGGCGTTCAATATATGGCGGCAATTGTGCTGGTAATTGCAGCCAAGTGGCTGTTTGCCGGAAGGCTGGGGGAAGGCCGGGCACACATTGCCGCCGCTGGCAGCGCTTTTCTCGGCCTGGGAATTAGCGGGGTGGCTATGATCGCGCTGAGTGCCGCGACCGCTTACGACATCGTTCGCACCTTAGCCGAAGTGTTTCTGGGCTGTGGGTCCGCGTATTTTCTCAGCCGGGGGCGTTCAGCGGTACAGAGCGGCCTTACCGGGACCAGCAAAGCCGAGCAGTCCTGCGTGGTGATAGCCGGGTGTGTGGCGCTGATGGCTTTCTCTACAATCAATATAGGTGTTCTGAGTGTCGGGCGGGTTTTGGCCGTGGTAATGATTCTGCTAAGTGCCCGACTAGCCCGGGAAGCTGGGGGGGCAATTGCCGGGGTGGCGGCCGGGGTTTCGGTGGCGCTTGCGGTTGGGGAGTACACATATGTAATTGCCGCTTACGCTTTAGGGGGGCTGAGCGCTGGGCTATTTGCCCAGTTCGGCAAGCTTGCCACAGCCAGCGCGTTCATTGTGGTGAACACCGGAGCTGCCCTGCTGACCATGGAGTTTGTCGGGGCCAACTCCGCTATATTCGAGGCTGCTTTGGCCAGTGCGATCTTTATAGCAATCCCAGGAGGGTTGCTCTTGCGCTTTCAGCCCCGGGGCTTTGGGGCAGGCGCGGCTGGTGAGAGCCAGATACAAGGTGCGCTACGCGAGCGGCTGGAGGACTACTCCGCCACCCTTGAGGAGATTGGCTCAACCACCCGGGAGGTCTCAAAGCGCCTGGGCAAGTTGGACGGCCCCGGTCCCGAGGTGATTGTTGAGCGCGTCGCAAGGCAAGTCTGCGCCGGCTGTGGGATGAAGACCTCCTGCTGGCAGCTGCGACATTCCCTGACGGTGGCGGCTATCACCGAGGCGATTGCTCAGCTGCGCAGGCAGGGGGCGCTCTCGCGGGAGGAGATACCCGCGCACCTGCTCCAAACCTGCTGTCGTCTGGACGAATTGCTGGGAGAGCTGGCCGTACAGTTCAACGCATACACCGCCCGGGAGGGCGTATCGCGCAAAGTGGGCAAGGTGCGCTCGGTGCTGACCGACCAGTTCGACGGCATGGCCATGATGTTGGGCGAGGTCGCCGCAGAACTCTCGACCTCCACCCCTTTCGAACAGGAGAAGACCGAGCGGGTGGCCCAGTATTTTGCCGGTGCGGGCCTTGCCCCCCAGCGGCTTAGCTGTATGGTTGACGGCTCTGGCCGGATGAATATTGAGCTGGTGATTCCCGGCTATCAGGCTGGGCGGGTCTCGCGCACCAAGATGACCCTAGACCTGTGTGCCCTGCTGGAGACCGACTTTGATCTTCCTGAGGTCACTCCCCGAGAGAAGAGCGTCACCCTGGTTTTTAGCGAGAAAGCGGCTTTCAGCGTTGAGCTGGGGGCGTACCAGCTGCCCAGCGGCAAAAACCGCCTCTGCGGAGATGCGTACGATTTTATCCGCAACAAGGGTGGGCAGGCGCATTTTATTTTGTCCGACGGGATGGGAAGTGGCGGGGCCGCTGCGGTGGATTCGGCCATGGCCTGCGGGCTGCTTATAAAGCTTGTCGGCGTCGGTGTCGGCTACGACGCCGCCCTAAAGATGGTCAACTCCGCCCTGCTGGTAAAGTCTGGGGATGAATCTCTGGCCACCATAGATGTTTGCACTATCGACCTGTTCACCGGCAGGGCCAGCTTTTATAAGGCCGGGGCTGCGCCTACATTTATTGTGAAGGGCGGCAAAGCCGGTTGTCTTGAGAGCGCCTCCCTGCCCGCCGGGATTTTGCACGGCGTCAGTTTTGAGAAGAGCAGCGTTACCCTGCATGAGGGAGACATAGTGGTGATGGTCAGCGATGGTGTAACCAATACCGGCGCCGATTGGGTGAAGTCGGAACTTGGCGGGCTGCGGGCCGCCGACATGCAGCGGCTCTGCGAGAAGCTGGCTACAACCGCAAAAATGCGCCGACATGACGGGCACGACGATGACATTACTGTATTGGCGGCGGCGGTGCGCAGGGGCAGTTGATCGGTTGTCAATTGTCCGGAATTGCCGGGAGGGGGCAAGTGCGTTGATACAGCTGGTGTGATGTGTGCTTTTGTACAAAGGTCAAGGTCATTAAGGTCATTAAGGTCTTAAGGTCTTAAGGTCAAGTTCTGAAGGTCAAGGCCAAGTCTTAATTCGCCTGCGGGCGAGGAATAATGAACCGCTCATGCCGCGGAGGCACTTACTTTTTTGCCTCCGCCCAAAAAAGTAAGCAAAAAATGCGGCTGGGGGGAGGACCGACGCTGCTACGCTTACAAAGAGCGTTCGCTTCGCGCTAACTCCCCCCAGACCCCCCACTGGTAGGTCAAGGTCACGTTTGTGGGGGGCGGTAAGTTTGTTCTATAGAGTGATGCGTTTTGCACTAACCCTAGTCATCAGCAAACACCTCACCGCGAAGACTCGTTACTTTATTACACCCGTGCTGGCATAGCCGCAGGGTAGGTTTCTCTTAGCACAGCCGGATACAGTGGATTCTCATCTCAGCTGCGCATTTGCCGGGTCATCTACCAACAGCTAAGGCAGACGAAGCTCTGCCGACAGCCCCTAACCACGGTCCTTGACCTTTGCACCAACGTAACCAATACGAAACCGCAGCTTTCCGCCTTAACAAAACGGTGCCTCTACCCACTAGAAACCTTCCGCTATTGCAAACGAATCCAACGGCGCATAAACCTAACAATCCCCACCAACCTGTCCTTGACCTACCAGTGGGGGGTCTGGGGGGAGTTGTATGCGGAGCGAACGACCCTCAGTGAGTGAAGCAATACTGGTCCTCCCCCCAGCCGCCTTTCTTTGCTTACTTTTCTTTGGCGGAGCAAAGAAAGTAAGTGCCCCCGCGGCATGAGCGGCACATTATTCCTCGCCCGCAGGCGAATTTAAGATTGGGACCTTGACCTTAGAAGACTTTGAACCTATAAAGCCGATACCTTTTGTCCTCCCCCCGGCTGCGCTGTTTATTATTTGCGCTGGGTTGTGCCAGTTTGCCGTTGTACCGCTCCTTAGCTTCCTTCCTGGAGTGATGCACACACAACAAACAGCGCCGCCAAAAGCGCCGCTGCTAAGGTTTTTTGCTATTGCTCTCTGTCAACTTCCCATTGTGCAAGACTATAGCGCCGCTGGGATACCTCTATCTGGCACCTCAATCCGCCTAATATCCGCGCCCAGTGAGCGGAACTTATCTACTACGTCCTCGTACCCGCGCTCAATGTGGTAGATATCCTCGATTTCGGTCTCGCCATCGGCGCAGAGTGCGGCTATCATCAGGGCGGCACCGGCGCGCAAATCGCTTGCCTTTACCGGCGCGGCCTTCAACCGCTCGACCCCCTGCACCACGGCTACCTTGCCGTCCACCTGGATGTTCGCGCCCATGCGGGCCAGCTCGTCCACATACCTAAACCGGCTGTCCCAGATGCCTTCTGTTATCATGCTCGTACCTTCGGCAAGGGTCAGCATAGCGGTAAATTGCGGCTGCATATCGGTCGGGAAACCGGGGTGGGACATAGTCTTTATCGGTGTGGGAAGAATCGGACCCTGCCTGCTTACCCGAATGCTCTCGTCGTACTCGTCCAGCTTGGCCCCCGCGCTTACCAGCTTGTTGGAGATAGACTCCATATGCTTGGGGATAACGTTTTTGATCAGTACGTCGCCGCCGGTAGCGGCCGCGGCGATCATGTAGGTACCGGCCTCTATCTGGTCGGGGATTATGGTGTACTCGCACCCGCGCATAATATCCACCCCGTGGATTTTTATAACGTCGGTGCCCGCCCCGCGCACATCGGCCCCCATGGTGTTGAGGAAGTTGGCAAGGTCGACAATATGCGGCTCTTTGGCCACGTTCTCAAGGATAGTCAGGCCCTTTGCCCGCACGGCGGCCAACATGACGTTTATGGTCGCACCGACCGAAACCACATCGAAGTAGACGTGTGACCCAACCAAGCTGCCAGAGGTCTCGGTGTTGATGACGCCGTGGTCTATCGAAACACTGGCGCCCAGACTCTCAAACCCCTTGATGTGCTGGTCAATTGGGCGCACGCCAAGAGAACATCCTCCCGGCATTGAGACACTTGCTTTGCCGCACCTGCCAATAAGCGCGCCGAGATAATAATACGACGCCCGCAAATGCCGTGCAAGCTCGTAGGGCACATATGGGTTTATAGTGTCGGTAGTGTCGATCTCTACCGTGTTTTTGCTGAGGAAGTTGACGCTTGCGCCCATCTCTGCCAAGACTTTTAGCAGTATGCTCACATCACTTATGTTGGGCACGTTGTGGATAACACAGCGCCCTTGTGCCAAAATAGCAGCGGGAATAATGGCCACAACGGCGTTCTTGGCCCCGCCGATTTCTACTTCTCCCGCTAGGCGGGTGTTGCCTTTGAGTACGAATTTTTCCAAGGGTTAATCTTCCTTTGCTATGTGGTTGCGATAAAGCTTATGATCTGAACAGATGATTTTGCCAATGTGAAATCTCTATAGAGTAGCCTGCTCGCTCACTGGCCGTATCTCTAAAACCTTCGCTTCAATTTTTTTGGTTACAGACGAGTCGCCTTCCGAGCCGGTTAACTTCCAGGTGCGCTCGCTTGGTTCAAAGCCGTCGTGTATCCCGCCGTCACTTTCAACTTCAATCACCCCAGGTTCTATCTGGGAGAGTTTTTCTGCGCGGGTGACTTTTCCAATCTGTACCCATGTCCCGGTATCGTCGAGATAACCCAACGGGTCTCCCGGTTTGATTCTTCTTATCAGGTCGGTATCGACATGCCAGTGTACACTAAACACTATGACATACCTCTCCGGCTGTTCTTCCTGCTCTTTCGGGGTTTCTACCGGCGGTGCTTCCGGCGGCTCGCCGACATGCTCCTCCGGCTGCTGCTCCTGTGCTTTTAGAGCTTTTATCGGCAGCATTTCCGGCTGATGGTCGACATGCTCTACCTGCGCTTGCTTGTCTTCTACTTGTGGTGTATTGGGATGGGCGTCCAGTGCGCGGACTTCTAGAATTGTGGCGCTGGCTATTTTGCCTACCAGCCAGCCGCTTTGGGAGGAAGTGACCCTCCACTCGTCCCCCGGCCTTAGGCCGAAAAGCGAAACGCTGTGCGTATTTACCACATCTTCCGGCACTAACAGCCCGTCTTGCGCTCTCCTGCCATTGCCCTGAACCTCGATTACTCCAGACTTTACGCTGATTACCCGGCCAAGGTGAACTCTTATTCTTCTTCGGCTTTTTCCGCCTCCGACTGTTTTGACGAAGTTTATGGTTTCGCCCGGCTTGGCTTCGCCTATCATGTCGGTCGTAAAAAAGCTTTCACTTCTGTATACCTTGAGGACGACAATAAACTTTTCCAGGGGCTGCTCCCGCAGCTTGTTGCCTTCTTTCCAGCGCACATAGTTGAATATGGCAGCAACCACGAGGACAAGGCCGAAGAAGATAAAGATACCGATTCCGTCCACTTGCCATCACCCACCCCAGAAGAAAAAATATACATCGCGGGTTCCTAAGTTAGTATAACACATATTTCCTAAAATAAAAGCATATATTCACATTTATTGTCCGCTTTGTGCTCATTATATATAGTGTATCCGTGGTTTTACAACCAAAACGCCCGGCTTATTACAATGTGGTGACAAATATGCCCGGGGAAATAGAGGCATTTCTTTTGTATGCACCAAGTAGCGCAAACTGTTTTGAGGTAAAAAAGCCGCTTGGTGTAAATTTCTCCAAAGCGGCGGCTCTGTGCTATATATTGGCTTTCTGTTATATATAGTGTGGCATTTGCACTGTTTTGCTGCAATAAATGGAACATTTTCTTAAATTCCTGCGTAGAATATACCAACCAGGAGGTGCTGCCATGAGATGTAAATGCAACCCTAGCAGAGCCGAGTTCGGCGATTGGCGGGGGGTTCGCCGATGTACTGTTTGTGGAAAAATTTTCCACGCGGGGTGGAAATGCCGCCCGAAATGTGAGCCGCTAACCGACGATGAGTTCAAGGCAGAGGTCCTGCCCACCGCGGAAGCTTCCCGAACTCAGAGACAGGTGCCTGCGGAGGAAGCTTGCCCGCCCGTGTGGTGTGCTCCCATCGAGCGGGGCACCCAGCAGCAGGAGCAGGTTGCCCCAGAGGACGACTTCTTGCCGACCGCTGTGGAGGAGGACGGCCAGACCGAAGAGCAACTATCTTGCGAGGATGAATGCTTGCAAGAGTGCGAGCAGACTGCCAGCGAAGACTTTGCGCCGGAAAGTGAGCCGCCCACCGAGGACAGCTGCCCGCCACAGACAGAGCCTTTAGCCCAACATGGAGAGTGGACACGAGTGCTCCCGCCGCAGGGCGAGGAGGACGCTCTGTGCTGGCCTCTGGGCAACCTCACCGACCAACTTCCCCGGGACCCGCACTAGATGCTCTAGCACGCTGCAACCCAGATCGGCTCTACATAAAAGATCCCGCGCTCCTAAAAGCGCGGGATCTTTGGCTGGCTGGAATGAGAAAGGTTCTCATTCTTTTGTTGTGTGTATGTAGGTTTTACTCTTCGTCTTCCTCTTCTTCGTCCTCGTCGTCATCTTCGTCTTCCTCGTCATCTTCTACTTCGTCGGCTGCGGGAGCGGCCGGAGCAGGAGCTGGCGCGGGAGCGGCTTCTTCAACGACAGGAGCGGCAGGAGCAAGGTTGACGTCACTTACAATGATTTCGCCGCCAACAGCAGTGGTGAAATGTAAGTAGCCGTAAGCATCCAGCCAGACAAAGCTGGGAACGAACTGCGAAATGGTGTGGGCTTCGAGGTTGTAGGTGTAGAAGTAAACAGCGTCTGCGGTGAAGCTCTCGTCAACACGGGCCGCTACACGAACTTCCATACCGAACTCGCCCTGATGTGCAAGGCTGATAACAGATGCGGTGCCGCCGAAAGCGTTCTCGAAGATGCGGCGAACAACGCGAACGGTGACAGACCTTGTGGTGCCGTAAAGCTCGATGTCCTTGGTGGCAAGAGCAGGGGAGAACACGATGCGCACATCAGCCTCTGAGCTCAGGAAGGGGAAGGTGTCGGCGTTGATGATAAGGGGTGTGTCGCCGGCAACTGTTGCCAGAGCGTTCATGTCTACAAGAGAAATAGCAGCGGGGTTGCGCCAGTTGGCAAGAGCTACAAGAGCGCCTTCTTCATGGGCTTGTACAACGGAAGCTACGATAGAAAGAACAGAGTTGGGCTGGGGAAGTGTGCCGCCTGCAAAGTCGGTAACCAGCGGGTCGGGTACTACTACCAGGCCGCTAACTACATCGCGGAAACCTGCAACCAGGTCAGCCACGATAAGCGGAACAGCGACAGTCTCTTCTACAGCGTCAACTTCAGCAATGGCTACTATTTCTACGTAACCGGCTTCTGCTTCTTCTTCCTCAGCAGCGGTTGCTGCCTCTTCGTACCCGGCGGCAGCGGCCTCTTCGGCAGCCTCGTCTGCGAGCGCGGCTGTTCCAAGCCCAAGCACCAAAGCTAGCGCCAGGATAAGCGCGGATAACTTCTTGAACCTTTCCATTTTTACCATCTCCTCTTGAAATTTGTTTTAGCTGGCATGCCTAATTTCTGCGGCGCGCACAGCCTCTCCCCGACATGGTAACACAAATTCAATTAGATGTAAATTAATTTTCATAAATTTCTCAAAGTTTATGTACATTTCTCTTTCAAAATTACCAGTAGTTGACATATACATGTGATTTAAGGCTTGTGTGATCTTACTGATCAGACAAAAATTGGCAATGTAAATAACCGGCGCTGTCCCATCTTGGGTTTTGCCGGGTTAAATACTGGATACTGGCTCTTAAGTTTGCGTCTTTTTGATCTTCTCTTTGGGCAGGTGTGCGAGCAGGCATTCTGCCAGCTCGGCCTCACTTACGGGCTTTGTGAGTATGTCGTTAAAGCCACTGTGGACAAACATTCGCTTTGCCTCGCTGATAGCGTTGGCGGTTAGTGCCACAATGGGCATGTCTGCGCATCGCCCGCCCAGCCGGCGGATGTTGAGCGCGGCCTCTACTCCGTCCATCTCGGGCATCATGTGGTCCATAAAGATAAGGTCGTAATCGGTGTGCGCGGCCTTTTCTATTGCAGCTACGCCGCCGCCTGCAAGGTCTGCGGTTATCTCAAAAGCCTCTAGCATAAACGCTGTCACTTGCAAGTTTATCTCAATGTCGTCCACCACCAGTACCCGTACTTTCGGCGCGATAAAGCTGATATTTTCCACCTGGTGCTCGTGCACGGCAAGGTCTGCAGCGCTGCCCCGGGTCAGAGGTAAAAGGACAGTAAAGCGCGAGCCCTCGCCGTACCGGCTCTGGACGCTTATCTCCCCGTGCATCATCTCACAGAGCTGCTTGGTGATAGCCAGCCCAAGACCTGTGCCGGAAATATTCTTGTGCTTGACAAGATGCAGCTGCTCGAAAGGGGTAAACAGCTGGTGGATAGACTCCTCGTGGATGCCAATGCCGGTGTCCTCAACTTCAAAACTCACCACATTGCTGTCGTGCTGGGCAAACACGCGAAAAGTCACTTGGCCCTGCTGGGTGTATTTTAGCGCGTTGTTGAGCAAGTTTGCCAAAATTTGGCGAATGCGTCCTTCGTCCCCGTAGACCACCTCGGGCAAACCGTCGTCAAACTGGCCGGAGAACCCCAGCTTTTTCTGCGCGAACAAATACTCGAACATGTGGTGCATGTTTTTTAGCATCTCCACAAAACTAAAGTAGCCCGGCGTGAGCTCGAGCTTGCCCGCCTCAATTTTGGAAAAATCCAAAATGTCGTTGATAAGGTCAAGCAACACGTGGGAGGAGCTTTGGATAGTGTTTAAGTAGTCCAGCTGAGCCTCGTCAAGGCCGGTGCCTTTGAGCATAGAGGCGACGCCGATAATAGCGTTCATCGGCGTGCGTATCTCGTGGGAGACGGTGGCCAAAAAGTCGCTCTTAGCGGAGCTTGCTCGCTCGGCCTCCCGTTGTGCCTTGGTGATTTCGGTAGTATCGTAGAAGAAGGCCATGCTGCCCTCAACCGTGTTGTTTTCGCCCAGCATGGGGGTTATCTGTACGCTGTAGTGGCGGGGTGTGCCATTGCGCTGAAAGTCGACAGACTCTACAAACTCTATGGCGCGCTTGTTGCTTACGGCATGGGCGAAAGACTTCTGCCAGCGGTCCATAAAGTGGGGTGTTACGTAGCCGGCCAGAAGCTCGGCGTGGTCTTTACCCTCGATTATACCGAATGTGGGCAGGGCGCAACGCCGCAAAAATGACCGTGTACAATAGACAATGCGAGAGCGCCGGTCAAAGAGCAGGATGATGTCGGGGCAGTTGCCCAGCAACAGGCTCATATATTTTTCTAGCCGAGAGCGTTTTTCGTTTATAACTTTGCTTATATTGTCTTTAGCGGCGTCGACAGCCTGGGCGCGCTTCATTTGCTGCCGCATGTTTTGCAGTACGCGGCTTTGCTTTTTGCACTGGCCTGTAAGGCTTGCGACTTCTGTGCGCAGCCGCTCGAGCTCCTGTTTAAGGTTGCAGTTTGTATCTGCGGTTTGTCCTTCCATGCTCTTGGACCCTAAAATACGCAGACCACAAAGGTATTATTGTGGCTGCGGTTAACCAAGTTTGCACTTTCTTTAGAGACCGGGCAGAACTCGCCGCCGGAATAGGTTATAGTGTAGTTTATATCTTTCCCGCGCATCTGCTCTGAAAGCAGCTTGAGCTCGTCAGTGGAGTTAAAATTGAGGGCGAAGTATCGCCCAAGGCAGGAGAACATGAGTGCTGTGCTGCCCGGCTTTACCTGGGCAATGATTTCCTCGAGCAGCTGTGCTGTGGAGGTGAGTACCTTTTCCTCTTCCACAACCACCAGGGAGACCCCGGCGCCCACCGGGATCTCACCTGCGCAGACAACGTATCTGTCGTCTGGAGTAAAGGCGAGCATTGCCCGCAGCACCGGTGCGGTGCCATCCTCGTAGTCCATGCTGAAGCAGAAGGTGTTAAGGCCGATGATGCCCTCCTCGTTCTTTTTAAGCCCTAGGCTTTGGAGGTAGTTCCAGGCCGGCATACCGTTTACCGCTTCGAGCAGGTGCCCCCGAGAGGCGGTTACCACCCCTTTTTCGGAGAAAACCTTTTCTTGGGGCAGAGTGGCAAGGTAAAAGGTGGGAGAAAATTCCCCGTGGAAGAGAATGCATGCGTAGCAGTCGGTGTGGCACTCGCCGTTGTAAATAACCCGCATATGATTGTAGTTGGTGGTGTGGTCAATAGAGACCATCCCGAAGTTTGGCACCCCCATGGAAATCTTGTTCATGGCGCCCACAAAGAAGTCTCCATTCAGCAACAACGGCGCAAAGCTGAGTATCATGGCAGGCGGCTTGCTTTTTCCGGCCATTGCGCTGTCATACACCGCCTTCAACGGCCCCTCGTCTTCTCCCACAATCGGCGAGGTCACGCCGGTGGTAAAGGAGACGTCGTCGCTGGTTAGAACCATCAGCACCAGGGCAAACTCGCTGAACTCGCCGGCTGCAGCGCTGGCAATGGTGGTGGCGCCCAGTATATCGAAGGGCAGGTGCCGGGTAAGGGCGTCTACCACCCCGGAGTCGATAAACTCGCTGTAGCAGGAGAGTATACCGACCGTGTTTTGCAAAAGGTTGCCCTCCAGCCCGAGCTGGCTGGTTATCTCGGCCACGGCTTGTTCGATGTTGTCAATTTCGCTGGTAAAGGCTGTGAATGATTTTATCATGGGGGAGACCTCCATTGCTATTAGCGGGCGCATATGTTCGCTAGATACATTATGCGCAAAAACGCCCACCTTAGCCATTGAGGTGGGCGATGTGAATTGTTTAGTGTTGCTTACTCGCTGCTGTTTTTCCTCGATATACTCATCGAACTTCAAAAGAAGTCCACTTTTGAAGTAGCGCCCCTTAGGGCGCTCACCGGCGCACAGTGCCAGTCGAACCGTGCATACGTCACCTGCGGCTTTGCCGCACACACTCTACGAGCGTGTAAACTTGAAAATCTAAAGGGCGATTTTCAAGTTCGGTGACTATATAATCTCTAGCCGCAACTTTTTGTAGTGTGAAAGCAAGCGCACAAACACGACTACTGTACCTGCCGCAAGGGGTGCAATAACCCACAGAGTTCTCATTCGGGCAATTTCGTGCGGTGCCGGCCCCACGCTCCACTGGCCTCGTGCGGTATAAATTTGCAGCGTATAGCCGTATTCCAGGTGCCAATTGTATATGATGTATGTGTCTATTTCCCGGTGCCAATCATCACGATAAATTTGCTGCGGGTCTACTCTGGGGTGTAATATTTGCATACCGCGAAGCGCGCCTGCGCCCCCTGAACCCGGATATATCGTGGAGTTAACTGTGCCGCGTATGCTAATAAAGTTATGCTCCAGCTCCTCACTGAACAACAGAAAAAGAATGGCGTCAAGCTCCTCGGGTGGCAGCCACTCAATTGTATGCCAATCTTCAAAGCGGACGAGTTCCCGCGCGTTTTCGGGGCCGAAACTTATCCAAACTCTCTGGGCTCTTCCATTATTCGCTGCGAACTGGCCTCTTCTTAGCGTGTCCAGTCTTTCTCTGCTTAGCTCAAAATCCCGCTCTATTTGCGGAATTTCCCCGCGCCTTTCCGCTATCCACGCACGGTCGATAGCGTCTGGGGCATTGGCTTTGTAATAATGCGCGAGCCAGCTCAATAAAACCACGCATGCAACAAACATAATTGACAGCGTGATAACGGTGCTCCGCCGCTTTGGGCGAGCGCCTACAGCTGTAAGCTGCTTGTTCTCCATTCCAGGTCAACTCCTAATACTAAGCCCTGCGTCCTCTCAGCATTCCCCGCGCGCTCCTCAGCAAAAAGACCATATTCCCCGCGTTGCAGAGCAGTATCAGTAAGAAGGCAAGGCTGCTCCAAACCGGCCAGAGGTTCGGCTGGGCAAGCGTAACCCAACACTGTACGAGCAGAAGGACTAGGGTTAGGGTTATCCGCAGGGGCTGTATGGCTATCTTCATATACCTTTGGGTGTCCACAGCACGGATGACGAAAACCAGAAAGAAGCTGACAAAGGTGCCAATTGCCGCGCCCTGCGTCCCCATCCGGGGAATCAGGATAATATTTAAGGCAATGTTGACAGCCGCCCCCACAAAGGTGGTCACGGTGACCATAGCGTTCTTCTTGTGGGCGTTGTATATCGTCCCCAGGAAGGTAACGAGGCAGGAGAACCCGACCGCCATCACTAAAAACGGGACATACTGCCAGCTCTCGTAGAAGTACTGGGAAACCAGCACGGTCATAATAGGGCGCACCAGCAGGATAATCCCCGCCGCCGCCAGGAAGACCAGGGTGTAGTAACTGCGAAATACTGTCGAATAAAACCGCTCCCCTGCTGGAGACTTGTACTCGGTGAAGGCCGAAATCTGCCAAGCTTGGATGAAGATGGTCGAGACCAGGGTAATTACCCGGGGAATAACCCCCGCGGCCGCGTACAGGCCGGTGGCTTCCAGCCCCACCATGAAGGTGACGAAGTACCTGTCCGAGAGGTTGGTGACCCACCAGAAGACAGCAGAGGGCATGAGCGGGACACTGTAACGCACCATGGCCTTCAGCGTGCTCATGCGCAAGCTGCGCAACGAGAAGAAGCGGTAAAGGCGCAAGAACAAAACTTGCGAGAGCGCCGAAAAACCGTCCGCCAGTATGGTGGCCAGCAAAAACCCGGCCACTCCCATCCCTAGCGGGACGAGGAAAATTACGCAGAGCACAACGGTAAGTATTGTAGTGAATACGCCGTCCAGCGCGAACAGCCGAACAAAACCGCTGGCCCGAACAAAGTGCGTAACCGTGCTGCGCAGGGCTGCTGTCAGGGTGAAGAGATAAAGCAACACCATATACCCCGTGTGGTGCTCGATTCGCCCTACAAACGGGGAGAGCAGAAGCAAGACGGCGTAGCCCGAAAATATAACTACCAGTGAGGTGGTGAAGACGTCTGACCGCCGTGTTTCTTTTTCCATCCCAAAGCGAATGACCGCCTCGTGGATGCACAGGCTGATGATGGGAACCATGAGGTTGGCGCTGGCAGTCAAAAGGTCGCGCAAACCAAACTCCGCGGTGGTGAATACCCGGGTATACAAGGGCATCATCAAAAATGGGAGAAGCTTGGCGCCAAAGGTCGAGAGGCCGAAAAGTAGGGTATTGTTTACAAGGCTACGGTAGGGTGTGGCGGGCGCTCTGCTCTGGTTGCCGCTCATGCTCGCCCCCCTTTTGTTAAGCTCAAAATTTATACGCGGTGCATTCAGCGTACTAATTTGGTGCAAAGCAAACGCTTTTCTGACTACCAGGATATTCTAACAAATATCGAATATTTGTCAATGCTTCGGTGTTTTTGGAAATGGGTAAGCGCGTTGATACGGCTAGTGAATTTTGAGTTTGTTCTAAAGTTCAAGGTCATTAAGGTCTTTAAGGTCAAGGTCCCAATACTAATTCTGCCTGCGGGCAGAGAATATTGAACCGCTCATGCCGCGGGGGCACTTACTTTTCTTGCTCCGCCAAGAAAAGTAAGCAAAAGAAGGCGGCTGGGGGGAGGACCGGTATTGCTTCGCTCAAAGGGCGAGCTTCGCATACAACTCCCCCCAGACCCCCCACTATTGATACCCCTCCGCCGGGGGCGCGGATATGTGTAGGTTTCTCTTAGCGCAGCCAACAGCAGTGGATTCTCATCGTAGCTGCGCATTTGCGGTCATCTGCTAACAGCTCAGGCAGACGAAGTCCTGCCGACAGCCCCTATCATCGCCCTTGACCTTCGCGCAAACGTAACCAATACGGAACCGCAGCTTACCGCACTCACAAAACGGTGCCTCTACCCACTAAAACCTTCCGCTCTTGCAAACGAATCAAATTATCACACAACCTGCTAATCCCCACCAACCTGCCCTTGACCTACCAGTGGGGGGTCTGGGGGGAGTTGTATGCGAAGCGAACGCCCTTTGTGAGCGTAGCAATACCGGTCCTCCCCCCAGCCGCCTTTCTTTGCTTACTTTCTTTGGCGGAGCAAAGAAAGTAAGTGCCTCCGCGGCATGAGCGGTTCAATATTCCCTGCCCGCAGGCAGAATTAATATTGGGACCTTGACCTTAATGACCTTGACCTCAGAACAACCCCCAAAATTCGTTAAATATTGACAAATTATCAAATAAATGCTACACTCATCTACAAGAAGGCTCCGAAAAGCTAATGCAAACAAAAAGGAGCCGCATGGCCGTTGAAGGTGCAGCAAACACCAACAACGGGCAAAGGTGGACATCCGTTAAACACCCACACCTCTGCACTTCCACGCGACCCCCACATTATACACCAAAAGTATAATATTTACAAGTCGCCGGAAGTTTGACGCCATTACAGTTTTGGCGCGTGTAGGGGTATTCCACCTCTATGCGCGTCTTTTTGTTTTTGGGGCCTTTTGTGGGCTTGGCGGGGCTGCTTTGCGGCGGCTCCGCTAAGCCAAATCAAAAGCGAAAGGTAGTGTTAAATCATGGCAGGGCAAAGAGTTGTAACTCGCCTAATGGACGACCTTGGGCGGATTGTAATCCCCTCTGATATGCGCGAGGAGCTGGGGTGGGGCACCGGCCAAAAGCTGGAAGTTGTAATGAACGACATCGCCGCTAAAACAGTTGTTGTCCGCGAAATCTCGCTGCGCTGCTCTCTTTGCCGGGAGCAGACCGAAAACCTGCGAGGGGTCGAGAAAGGCCATGTCTGCCCCAAGTGCGCGGTGAAGATAAGAGCATAGTTGAAGGCAGCTGTCATGCTTATGGCAGCTGCCTTATTCTGTATTCGCTTCGCACTTTGCCGTCTAAAAGGCAAACTCAAGTATAACCAAGCTAACCGCCATAACGGCCATGCCGGCGAACAGCCACTTCATCACCAGGTGGTGCTTGCCGTATTTTTGAGCGGAGGGCAGCAGCTGGTGAATAGCCACAAACACCATTATGCCCCCGACTGCCGCAAAGATTATTCCGAACAGGCCCCCGATATCGTCGAAAACATTGCGCAGCAGCAGCCAGGCTATCAGCGCGCCTAGCGGCTCTGTCAGCCCCGCGCCCACCGAGACTAAAAACGCCTTCTTCTTGCTGCCTGTCGCGTGATAAATTGGGGCAGCTATAGCAATGCCTTCCGGGATATTGTGGATGATGATGGCAATTGCTATGGCAACACCCATGGCCGGGTCGTACAGCGCCGCCATAAACGTAATTAGCCCCTCGGGGAAGTTGTGTATGGCAATTGCTATAGTGGAAGAAATTCCGGTACGCCTAAGCTCTCTTTTGTCTTTGCCGGAAGCCTGCCCCTCTTTAGAGGCGGCTTCCAGCAGCTCGGTATGGGCCTCGTCGTCGGGAATTAGCTTATCTACAATTGCCATAAACGCAATGCCGGCAAAGAAAGATACGGTCAAAATCAAGTACCCCATACCGTCGCCATAGGCGTACTCCAGCGATTCAAACGCCTCTAAGAAGATCTCCGCGAAGGAGATGTAGATCATCACACCCGCCGAAAAACTCAGGCAGGCAGCCAAAAACCTTTTGTTAGTGACTTTAGAAAACACAACCACAAGGCCGCCTACGCCTGTTGCCAGCCCCGCGATTAAAGTAAGGGCGAAAGCGAATAACACATCGTTCATACTATGACCTCCGGTGAAATGTGGGCTAGCTGCCAACCGCGCGGACAAGTACCTAATAATCAGCGCGAAAATATCACTCGTGGCGCTGCAAGCAGCTTATCGTTACCCTTTATTGTAAGAACTCACTTTGCTTTAATGTGTAATGTATGCGTGTTGGTAATCATTCCCTAATGAATATTATAGTCGAAAATAGTCGTAGATGCAAGCCTTGTCGCCATAAAATAATTGTTGAGCTAACGTATTATCCAGTGAAGCACCAAAAACTTTGGGCAAAATAACTAAAAACATAATAAAAATATTTGCGAAAATCTTTCGGCCTTTTGCGGAAACTTTTCTACCAAATTGAGACACTTAGTGTCTATATATAGTAGCTGGGACGGGTGCGCGACTCAACAGCTTAAAATTAAACGACAAGCTTGATATATAAACCCCAGTAGGAAAGGGTTGTGGCTATGAAAATAAGGCCAAACATTCTTAAAAAATTCTGTGCACTGGCGCTGGCGGTTTCTATGGTTTTCTCCATGGGCACCGGCAGCTTTGGCATGGGTTACGGCGGCATACAAGAGGAAAGCGGGCCGCAGAGCCTGAGTGCCCAGGATGTTTATATAGCCTCTAACAGCTATGAAAGCGAAGATAACAGCCTTGATGCGTCCCCGGGTGGGCCTAGCGAAGAACCCGGTGAAGAACCAAGTGAGAAGCCTGTCGAAGAGCCGGGCTATGAGTACGAGCACGACTACGACCATAACTACGAACCCGAATATGAACCCGAGTACGATGAGTATGAACCCGACTACGAGGAAGAATACGAACCCTACCAGCCCGAGTACGAAGCAGAACTTGATGTGATATTTACCTTTGAGGGAGACCTTGTAATAGGCATGGCCGAGCTGTACGCGGGTGCCGACATAAATGCCATCCTCCTGCGGGGGGTAAGGGCCGTTACCGAAAGCGGCCAGGATGTAACCCACCTCATAACAGTGGAAGACGACGGCGGTTTTGCCGATTACATACGCGAGAACTTTGCACAGATAACCGCGCCCGGCGTGGGCTTTGACGCCAGCCCCGAACTGCTTCTGCCAGAAGACGAAGATGAAGGCGGCCTGCTGACCGGGGCGTACAATACGCTCGCGGGGATGTTTTCTCAGCTGGCGGGGGTGTTTGGCGACGATACATACGAGAGCGAGGGCGAGACCGAAAATACTTACGAAGACGACAGCGCTTTTTACGGCGGGGACTACGCATTTGAGGCTCAGGTTACATACGCGGTCGTACACCCGCTTACCGGCGAGGAAGTGCAGTACCAAAGCGGTATAACCTTCTCCGATATCGGCGAGAGCGAAGAATACACAGAGTACGCAGAGTACGAAGCAAGTGAAGAAACCGAAGAACCAGCAGCCGAGGCAGACCGCCCGGAAGAGCTGGTTGTAATAAGCCAGCCCAGAGAGCTGCGGGTTGAGTTTATGGGCATACAGCCGCTAAACCCGGCATTTACAGCCTGGTTGCAGGCCGCGGTACAGGGTGGACCCGGGGCTATTGATGTAAATGGCTACAGGGTAGTTGATATTGGAGGGCACCCCGGTCCTCGCCTGCTCAGCTCAACCATAACTATACCGACAGATCGCAACGTTCTGATTGTATCCAGAGACGGCGGCGAAGCTGGTGTTATCGGGCTTTCGTCTAGCCCCAGCAATTTTAGCGGCAGGCATTTTAATGTTTTGGGCGGCGCCAACTTGACCATAGGTGCGCAGACGGTGTTTGTCCCTGGGGTCGGCACTGTCACCGGTACGCTGAATAACCTCACCTTGCGCGGGCACGGTGGGGCCAACACCGGCTCTGGCGGCGGAATTTCAATTTCCGGCGCCGCCAGCGTCGTTACCCTTGCCGGCGGAGTTATTGAAAACAACCGCGGAGGCAACGGCCCTGCCGTAGGAATGAACTCAGGCACTTTTAATATAACCGGGGGCGAGATACGGGGCAACGCCACGACCTCCGACGGCGGCGGTATTTCGATACAGGGCGGCGGCTCTGTTACTATGGACGGCGGCCATATCCACGGCAACACAACTAGCCACTGGGGCGGCGCGGCTACGGTACATCACGGTGTTTTTACCATGAACGGCGGACGTATAGGCCGGGAGCCGGGCGGACCGCATTCCCAGGCTAACAGAGCCGCACACGGCGGCGCATTTGCGGTTGTAACGCACGGACCCGGCAGTCTTATTTTGACCGGAGGCTACATAACCGGCAACGAAGCGACTGGGATCAACGGAGGCGGCGCTATATTTATTGGCGGCACACAACAAGCCCACGTAGGCACTATACTAAGCACCCTAAACAGCAACTGGCCGCTGGAAGGCAGCCCCGACCAGCGCCTCGTCTTCAGCGGCAACGTCGCATCAGCCGGCGTGAATATCAACACAACTCTCTTTAACGACCCTAATCTCGCAAGAATACGCCCGCGGTACAACGAGACCTCTGTACCCGGGTTTGACCCCAACCTGTTTAACAACTACGACATATCTGTGGTGGGTGTGCCCACTTGGCCCACCTTCGACACCTGGCTGCGCCACCAAGTAACCCAAACAAACAACCCGGTTATCGATATAAACAGCTTTGCCGGTACAGACCGCACACTGCGCTCCCCTGCGGTGCCTGTTAGCCGTGAAGTGCGCATTTACTCGAGCGCGCCGGGTACACCGGGTACTATAGTTTTGTACAGCGGTGTAAACCCTAATACCGCAAGGCATTTTAACATCACCGGCGGCGGCCAGCTTACCCTAGGCGGAGAGCAGGCAGCTACTGCCAACAACCTTACGCTGCGAGGACGTGGAGGCACCGCGATTGGCGGCGGCGTACAGGTTACCTCGGGTGCGCTGAGGCTTGAGGGCGGCTTTATAGAGGACGCGCGCGCGGTACAAGGCGGCGGCGTGCTTGTTACCGGGCCAAGCTCCTCCTTTGAGATGAGCGGCGGTCGAATTCGCAGCAACGCTGCCACAGGCGATGCTCTCACAGTTCTCGCCGGCGGCGGTGGCGTAGCTGTTGTAAATGGCGCACACTTCGAGATGAGCGGCGGCTTTGTCGAAGAGAACGCCTCCGCGCGGGGCGGTGTACTTATAGCAGACAGCTCTACCTTTGAGATGAGCGCCTCCGCCACTATCCAAAGGAACACGCCTAATGTGTTGGGCGCAGGCGGTGGCGGTGTCGTTCTTACACACACCGCGGCCTTTGAGATGGATGGCGGCACGATATACGACAACACGGCAAGGTCGGCCGGAGGCCAAAGCTTTGCCGGTGGCATAACTATTAGAGACAACTCTGAGCTGCGCATGAGGGGCGGCCTCGTAACAAGCAACAACTTGCAGGGAGACGGCACAAAAGCCGGCGGTGTTCTTGTCAACGGCTTGGACGCAACCGGCGCGCGCGCGACGTTCTACATGTATGGCACGGCGGCAATAACCGAGCATTCGGTAATACCCAGCGGCGGCGGTGTGCGTGTGGCAAACGGCGGCACATTCCATATGCTTGGCGACGCCCAAATTTATAACAACACTGTCACCGAGCCGGGCAACCAAGGCGGCGGCGTGGTTGTAGAGCACGAAGGCTCTACCTTCAACTTGTCCGGCAATGCCCGCATACACTCCAACAGAGCCCCTGGCGCGGCCGAAGGCGGCGGCGGTGGTGTGAGCGTAAGGCAAGCCGCGTCGTTTGCAATGAGCGACGGCACTATCGGCGGCCCCGGCCAGGGCAACACGGCATCCGGCGGCGCTGGCGGCTTCGGTCCAGGCGGCACCGGCGAAGGCGGCGGTGTGCGGGTCTCCGGCGCGGCCAACTTTACCATGACAGGCGGCACCATAAGCTACAACACGGCTGGGGGTAACGGTGGCGGCATGTTTGTCGCGGGCGCGGGCACCGGCACGAACAACTTCGTTATCAGCGGTGACGCGACCATAAGCAACAACCAAGCGGTAAACGGCGGCGGCATACACACCTCGCGCGCCATAACCGTAAGAGGCGGCGCAACCATAGGCGGCGCGACCGCGGCAGACGGCAACACAGCCACCGGCAACGGCGGCGGTATCTTCGTGCAGGGCGTTAACGCGGTTACTATCCACGGCGAGGGTGGCCTGCGACCTGCTATTACCCACAACTCAGCCGGTAACGGCGGCGGCATAGGCACAAGTATCACAAACTTTAACCCCGGCGGTGGTGGCGGCAACTGGAACTTTGGCGCGACCAACGATGTGCGGCCTGTGTTTGGCTCCAATATCGCGACCGGCGGCATGTTCCCCCGGCCTGACTTCGCGGCGGCCCGTCCGCTGGTTGCCTCCCACAACAACGGCAACTCGGTTACCGAGCCGGAATTTGCACATGTCGACCACCTGTTTAACAACCGCGATATCCAAACCAGCCTTGAGGGCCTTAACTTTACCACCTGGTTGCAGGCCAGAGTAAACAACGCGCCGCTAAACACGGTGCTGCCTTACGAAATAAACATACTGCACTACCCCGGCACTGTATACGAGCTGACCACCTTCATCAACGTGAACAGGGCGGTCAACACGCGGGTGTTCTCAAGCGACAACGACCAGGACGAGATTACAATTACAGACGCCCACAGACACTTCCAGATTAACCACGCGTCCGCCCATCTTCACCTGGACAGCGGCAACAACAACATTGTGCTGCAAGGGCGGGGAGAACCTTTGACTGGCGGCGGCGTGGCAGTTAACAGCGGTACTCTCACCCTTGCCGGCGGCGAGATAACCCAAAGCCGTGCATCCAATGGCGGCGGCGTGCTGGTTGCCGCGGGGGCTAACTTCACCATGAGTGGCGGCCAGATTCACGCAAACACTGTTTCCGGCACATCTGGCACCGCCAATATAGGCGCAGGCGTGAACATAGCCGCCGGTACCAGTGGCGCGGTTACAATCAGCGCAGGCCGTATTCACGGCAACACAGCGGTTAGCGGCGGAGGCGTTGCTGTGGGCGCAGGCCGTACCCTCACCCTGAGCGGCAACGCGATAATTGAGGGCAACAGCGCTACCAATCCTTTGGCAACCAGAGCCGGCGGCGTGCATGTGGACGGGCACTTGGAGATGACCGGCGGGTGGATTCGCAACAACGTAAACACGACATCTCCCACACGTTGGGGTGGCGGCGTGTTTGTTACAGGCACAGGCACCTTCAACATGACTGACGGCCAAATTAGCGGCAACACCGCAAGCAGCGGCGGCGCTGTGCTCACCGGCATTAACGGACCCAATATTGCAATCAGCGGCGACGCACACATCCACGGCAACAGCAGCCCCGCCGTGTTTGTTGCCCAGGGCCGCACACTCAACTTTGGCGGCAACGCGATAATCGAAGCCAACAACCTTGGCACCAACCCACATGGTGGCGTGCATGTAAACTCCACTGGCCACCTCATCATGACCGGCGGTGAGATTCGAGGCCACACCAGCTCCCGCGGCGTGAATGTAGCACACGCTGACGGCAACTTCACCATGACCGGCGGCCGGATTCACGGCAACACCGTTGTCGGCAACGGCGGCGGTGTGAACATAGCTAGTGTCGGTAGCGGTGCGTATGGCACCATCACAATCGGTACCGACGCGATTATCAATGGCAACACGGCAACCGACGGCGGCGGCATACACAGCACCCGCGACCTCACAATCAGCGGCAACGCGCATATCCGCAGCAACACGGCAACCGGGAACGGTGGCGGAGTGTTTATGGCTTCGGGCGCCTTGACCATGACCGGCGGCATCATAGGCTACAGAGTAGGCGCGCTTGACGCCGAGAACAACCCTATTCCCCGTTTGGCACAGCGCAACCAGGGCGTAGACGGCGGCGGTATACACATGGCGGGTACCAGCACCCTAAACGCAACCGGCGGCAGAATTGTGGGCAACGCAGCCAGCGGGCGGGGCGGCGGTATATTCATGGCGGGTACTGTCCCTGCCACTAACAACTCCACCACTCTTGCCCGGCTGACCACCGGCGTCGGCGTCACGTTCCACTACAACACGGCAAACACGCCGGAAAACTTCCTCACCCACTTAGGCGTGGCAGCCTTCCCGGCCGTCAATTGGGCGGGCGCGAACAGCCGCCTGGGCAACCGCAACAACGACCCCATTGTCAACTACCACCTGCTCAACAACTACGATGTATTTTGGGGTCACCCGTTCGGCACCATCACGCTAACCCTGGTTATAGAGGGCGCCGGTTTTGGCAGCACAAGCGTGAGCGCGGTAGGCGGCACGCCTTCGCCCATAACCGCTGCCGGCACTATGCAGGTGCCGCCGGGCAACAACGTAACCGTAAACGCGGCGCTGATATCACCTTACTCGGGCCACCCGTTGCTGTTCCCTATCACCGTGACCAGAACAGTGGGCGGCGGCACACCCGAAACGCTGACACTGACAAACGGCAGCGTCACGTTTGCCATGCCCACGCAGGACACAACTATAACCGTGCGCTACGCCCCGCAGGATACAAGGAGCATCCTCAGTATAAGCGAGCAAAACCTCGACTACGGCACGCACCAAATCGGCACGACGGCGCATAACATCCGGCTGGGCGATACCGGCACGGTTACGGTGCCGGGTACGATAAGCTTCCAGGTTTTCAACGGCACCGCGAGTCCTAACTGGAGGATGGAAGTAAGGTCGGAGGCGATGGGCGGCAACACCGAGCTTGCCCGCAGGATGTTCTTGGAGGGCGGGCCGGCAAGCACGATCCACAGTACCAATACCCGGATATTTACGAACACTGCGGCTGGGCTTATCACCACAGTCAACTGGACCGATGCGAACTTCCATGATATTGCGGTTCGCACGGTTGTGGGCGACCCGCCCCTCTCCGGTCAGCCGCTGCAGGCAGAGCTGCATTGGCTGGTTGTCGCGGACTAATAAAGCGTTAACTAAACAAATCCACCACCCTGTTTGGGGTGGTGGATTTTTGCCTGCGTCGCGTCTAGATGCTTGAGGCTATCGCCTCTGCCATCAGGTCTATCTCCTCGAGCTGGGCCGGTTTAACGCTCGACTTTACGCTGAGCATATTCTCAAGTATATTTATATTCTTGCACCCGGCAAACCGCTCTCGGATAAGCTCTGCGCTTGTGGCGGCCCAAGTACCGTTCTCGATTATGGCGACTGTGCGGTTTTGTATGTTGTGGGCCACAAGGTCGGAAATAAGCGCTTCCATGGTCACGAAGATGCCATTGTTGTAGGTGGTGGAGGCAAACACAAGGTGGCTCCACTTAAAGGCCGCCGAGATTATCTCTGAGTCCGGCGTTACCGAGACATCGAACATCTCTACTTTAATCCCTTTATCCCACAGCCTGGAAGCGAGTATTTCCGCCGCGTTCTCGGTGTTGCCGTAGACCGAGGCGTAGGCGATCATAACGCCTTGCTCTTCGGGTTTGTAAGCGCCCCAGAGCAGGTACTTTGAGAGGATGTCGCCAAAGCCTTTGCGCCAGACAAAGCCGTGCAGCGGGCAGACCAGGGCTATCTCCAGCCCGGCTGCCTTGCCCAGCAGCGCGGTTGTTTGGGTCCCGTATTTGCCGACAATGTTGGTGTAGTAGCGCCGTGCCTCATCCATGTAGTCCTTGGCAAAGTCCACCTGGTCGGCGAAGAGAGCGCCGTTAAGGGCACCAAAACAGCCAAAAGCGTCGGCAGAAAAAAGTATTTTATCGGTGCTGTCGTAGGTAACCATGACCTCCGGCCAGTGGACCATCGGCGCCATGATGAAGTGCAGCTTGTGTCTGCCGGTCTCCAGCGTATCGCCTTCTTTGACGATTAGAACGCGGCAGTCCACTTCAAAGTCGTGGAACTGTTTTATCATGGCCAGGGTTTTGGCGCCCACAACAATCTTCACACCGGGGTAGAGGGTAAGGATGTCACGCAGCCCGGCGGAGTGGTCGGGCTCCATGTGCTGCACTACCAGGTAGTCCAGCGGTCTACCCCCCAGCGCCTCGGTGACGTTCTCTACAAACCGCTCCCGCACTGATTTGTCCACGGTGTCAAATAGCACGGTTTTGTTGTCGAGCAGCAGGTACGAGTTGTACGACACGCCTTTCGGCACTGAGTAGACGCCCTCGAACATGGCAAGCCGCCGGTCGTTTGCGCCAACCCAGATAAGGTCGTCGGTAACTTTTTTGATGCAATGCATACGCAGCCTCCTAATGGTTCTCTTTATCGTTTATTTTACCATACCCGAGGGTTTGGCGCAATGGCTTGTCGAAAAAGGGGGAGGGCAGACGTGTTGATACAGCTAGCTAATTTTGGATTTGCTTGTTTTGAGGTCAAGGTCTTTTAAGGTCTTAAGGTCAAGTTCTTAAGGTCAAGGGACCAATACTAATTCTGCCTGCGGGCAGGGAATAGTGTGCCGCTCATGCCGCGGGGGCACTTACTTTCTTTGCTCCGCCAAAGAAAGTAAGCAAAGAAAGGCGGCTGGGGGGAGGACCGACGCTGCTTCGCTCA
>Ga0131853_10000795_pt1 | contig 56846 bp, 25 predicted proteins | sample TergutLab28metaG_FD_92764 | JGI IMG/M metagenome (GOLD analysis project Ga0131853, IMG submission 92764) | Labiotermes labralis P1 segment gut microbial communities from Petit-Saut dam, French Guiana - Lab288 P1 (version 2) (version 2) | ecosystem: Host-associated > Arthropoda: Insects >...
AGTGGACCCCGTTCCAGACCCACTACTACTCAGAAAATCTGGTAGCGCCGGGGATCGAACCCGGGACCTCTGTATCTGTAGCCAGAAACTCTGACCACTAGACCACAGAGGCGGTCAAATTTACAATATATACATTAAAATTGTTTTGGACAAAATTTTCCAGCGATCAGCGGCACCATTTCAGAATAGAAGTCCGAGAGTTCGGAACATCTCTTAGTATTCAGCATAAAGGGGCAACACATCCTGTGATGGTGGAGATATAAACCCATAATCATTCACGTTTATTCGTAGGTAAATCTTCAAGCTGCATAAAATTATGATGCATAGGGGCATATAAATCCATCTGTGCAAAGTGTCAAGCAAACAATGGAAAAAGTACAATTTTATTACAAATTAAATGTGTCGTAACACGAAACACTACGGATTACGAAACTGATATTATTCATTATGCATGATTTATTATTTTCTCCAAGTTAGCAGCAGTGTAGATAATCAGTTATATACTATCTCCTCCGCCCTTTCGCAACTTAATATTCGGGGGTCTCCTTCAATTCGATAATTGGGCCCCTTTTTTTGTTTTTGGCGAAGTTTTTCCTATATCACTTAAAAAAAGGTCCACAATATTGCCTTTTATTGGAAGAAATTAATCCAGTACGAACGAGTCCACAACAAAATTTAGTATTCTGTACTTTTGGGAGCCCTTTTGACAGGCTGGGTCTTATGCGCCGTAGGGTCTGCGATGGCCTTATTCCAAATTCAAATATTTCAGCACGATAAAATATTAAAAAAGACAATAGATTTTTTTGGTTTATTAGTTCTGTGAGCAGAAAACATTTTTGCTAATACTGTTGCTTCGTTAATGGTGTGAACCTAAGCAATTATTTAGGTAGTGGCTAAAGACACGATATAATTGTTTGTTATGATTCTAAATGTGAACACATTACAAGACTACAAGTCTACTGGAGCGTGAGGTATCTGTTGCAGCCCACTGTTAGTCTAAGGGGATTTCTTTGCTGAATGCTACTAGTATGTTTTTGTTGTGAAGTACAAACGCCTTATGCCTCAATTATTCGTTCTTAACGCGTAATTCTACTGCGTCTCTCTCTCTCTCTCTCTCTGTCTCTGCCGTCAGGCCCCTTACAATGATCTCTCCACCACAACACAACATAGATGGCCGTTAATACAAATAGTACTCTTAGCTTCTATTGTGTTTGTACTGCCTTGCTTTTTCTTGTTCATTGTTTTGTTGCCTTAAGGTAACGCAGTCGAAACTTAAGTTACATTTGTTTGGATGGATGAAGTAGGGTTTCAGGTTTTTTGCCTTATATATCGTTCTAAAATATAAAGACATATAATTTACACTTTCAGTATTGCATGGGATATATTACGATGTGAACAATAATATTGACCACGTGTCAGTAACTTTGTAGAAGTTGGTGAGACGAGATTTTGACAGAAATTTCTTGAAGTTTCCAGATACTTCAGATATTGCTCATAAATATTGACTCCGTCATGAAACATTAGCTACCCGCTTCAGTGTTGCATTAGTCACGGTGGAACTGCTGAGATTAGAGTCTATGTTTTAAAAAGATAATTTACTTACCGATATTTCATTGCGTTTTATAACTTATATGCTTACCGAGTTTAACCGATCATGTGGAATGTTCGATCCACATGATTAATGCCGAAAGAAGAATAAAAATATAGCGTCAGAAGAGTTGCTGCTTGTTTTGAAAGAAGTAAGGAAAAACACCTTTTGCCAGAGTTTGAAGAAAGAGATTGCACTCTCCGCTAATCAATTGTAGAAAAGAATGATAAAAAAAAATTGAGGACTTCATCAGCATCTCTTGCTTTTAACTGAAGCACTTTTTCATCTAAGTCCTCTTTCTTAAAGACTTCGCCACTGTGAAAGCTATAATAATGGTTTCTCGTGCACAAGTTGTGTAGAGTATTCAAGAGGGCTGTGCTCCGCCTGGACATACCGTAACATGAAGAACGATTCCTTTAACGAATATGCCACGAAAGAAAGAAAGGAAGAATGAATTAATGGATGAAGTAATCAAATAAATAACAACGCCAATTAAATGTGAAACGTCACTAAGTTAATTGAAGTTATTGAGAAATATATTAAACTTCTGAAGTCAACACTGACACTAATAGACTATATTTTATTTCCTATCTAAAGAATCGTTGAGACGACTTGAAATGGAAAACCTGCTAGGCAATTGATCCGTTTCTCCAATGATTTTGACCTCCATTGACACGCGTTACTTAGTAGACTTTGTGAAAGTATCACGGCAAGTTAAACATTTCAAAAAGACACACACACACACACACACACACAAACACACACACACACGCGCGCGTATAAATGGAATACCTATAATCTTCATAAAGCGTCTCCTTCTTCATATAATTTATGTGTTGTATTAGCATTCTGTATTTTTTGTTGACAAGCCATAATTCAACTGTAAGGAGCCCTTTTCCTGTTGTTAAGAATGCGATGACGTAAGCTAAGTAGAAGACCCATTACCGCAACAGCGTCCTGTCCTTGCTTTAAGTCTCATGATATATATTGCTATTAAAAGGGGTTCTAATGGCCATACTTCGATTCCAGACGTGTTTTATCTCCTCCTTTATAGATGCGGTAGTTTGGCCAGAGTAGTCATTCCATTCCCATGGAATTTTTATTCTCCTCACCACTTTTGTACATCAACTGCCGCTGCTGTATGCAGGAATGTTATATAAGCTATCTGTTCCTTTTAAGAATACTTTATCTCATTAAAAGGTGTTAAAATTCCTTCTTGCACAAACATTATTGGCTGTTTTCTTTTATGAGATTCGTTTTCATGCCAGTAAAGATTTGATGGGCTGAGAGGCTATAAATTTGGGGATCAGGATGGTGAGAATAAGAATTGTCATTCGGTAGGAGTGTCACTGCGGATTAATTTCGTCTGGTAATTGCAACGATGGGATGTTGTTATTAAGACTTTATTTGTGCATTGTCCATTTTTAGTTTTTTTTTTTGGGGGGGGGATACAACTTTCTTGTGATGACTCTGTACTCATGGATCTAATAGATGGAGGGGGGGGGGGGAAGACTTAATAATTTTACCTGACAAATGAAGCAAAAATTACAGTCATATTATTGTCTTAAACAAGTGATGAATTGTACACATGGCTAAATATTAGGGCGTCTTCGCTTCTTTGCATTCTCACCGCAGTCTGGTTCTCCATACACTTTGTATATTCCACGTGTCCAGCAAAGTAGCTACAGTTTAGGGCAACGGGATTTCATGTACGTAGCTGGTGGCTGCGCAGATCTAGTGCGCAGAAACGCAAGAAATTCTTCACTTAAAGTTGTCCTTAAAATTGGTGAATATTAAAGAAAATTGAAAATGCTCTTAGACTTTACGGAAATTCTCTTATATCAATTTATGAAAAGCCCAAGACATCGGCCTTCTGGTATATTACTCCGCACTGACTTGTAAGTAGTTAGTGAGGTTACGAAGAACCTCACAGCTTTTATCTGCAATGTCAACAGCTGTCACAGAAACGTCTTGTTCGACTGCTAGACTTGAATTCTTAGGGACAGCGCTGTGAGACCTTAGATCTCGGATTACGAAGTTCGTTCAGCTGTTCTCAAGTTCGGAAATGCGTGAAGACAACACAGACAGACAGACAGACAGACAGACAGAGAGCAACCTTTATAGACAATACGCAGGATTTAGAGCTCGCCTACAATCGGAGGGATGGAACACATCATGAATATGTACGTCCGTCTTTATTAGTCTCTTCCCGCAAAATTGCGAAAAGTAAATATTAGTTTCGTCATTTCTGTCCGTCTGTCCGTCCGTCTGTGCATCTGTCAGCCTGGAACAAATCGGCTACCACTGGACAGATTTTCACAAAGTTTAATGTAAGAGTATTTTTCGAAAATCTATCAAGAAAATTCAAACTTAAATAAAATCGGACAAGAACAATGAATACCTTATTTGAAGACCCACATATATTTATGATCATATCTCACTCAACCCCTCTTCGAATCAAAAAAACAATCAGACGAAATTTCAGAGAGAATCAAAAGACACGTTTTTATGTTCAGTAGTGTTTTTTTTATATAAAATCCTGCTGTTAATGAGATAATGTGGAAAAATATTGTACAGCCAGACAGGCCACAGATGACAATATGGCGCTTGCGCATTTCACGCTGGGTACCTAAGGCCCTCGCAATATGTAATACTTTTTACTTTTCCACGGTAGCAATGGTTGCACAGACGCGCCTCTATTTTACGTTACTCATACATTGCCTGTCTTATTCAAGTGTGTTGCAGACGTCGGAATTCGTAAGATTGCCAACTTTATTACGCACATAAACATCTACTGAGAATTTATGAACGTAACGTGTAGTTAGACGTCACTCGATAGTCTCGAAGACATCTGTTCACCGCATACTGCGTAGCCTCATCAAGCAAAGTAGGGAAACTTTGGCGAAGCGTGTAGCACATGCTGAATGCGTGAGATATGGGCCCCATACAACCTATAAAGTTTTAGCCGAGAAACCTGAGTGAAGGGCTCCTTTGGGAGACGTAAGCTACGTGGGTGGATAATATTAAAATTGTGCTCATAAATACATTTTTCTGTACTATAAAACATCAAAACTTTGGAACCTACACAGCCTCCTATCCGTAAGTACTGGAAGCACTTTCATGCTTTGCGAATCTTATCACTCGTCGCATCTAGTTTCCATGGTAAGAATACATGGAGATTGACTCTTACGTTTCATGGCATGGTGTTAAATTAAGCAGAGATACAGTTTCATTTTTAGTTTATTTTTAGGTATCACGTAATATTTGAGACTTTCGAGGAAAATAAATACCCCGCCTCAAACACGTGTTAAAAATAAAGAATTCGGAAATAAACATCCTCTCATTTATGAGGATCGAATGGGTCACACGACCCTGATGATGGAGATGGGTATGTCTTCAAATTGTTTGTTATTAAGGTAATTGAACCGGTGATCATAAAGATTGCTCACTGTTGTATGCTTTTCAAAATAAATTTGGAACTGGTGGTGATCATGCTTTTAAATGGCAGCCATCAATGTAATTGGTGTATAGACGTAATGGATTAGTCAATGGATGAGTAAAATAATTGATAGGGAAATAAATAGACTAGAGGAAATTGTAAACAGAGAGACGTGACGTAGGGGCAAATGTAACCTGCTCCCACCCTCTTCATTTGCTATCCGATGTTTTTATGTACGTTTCTTGTCTTTGAGATACCTTTTACTATTAGCATTTGTATTTTCTCTTTGCAGTTTTCAGGAAATTGCTTCCCTGTGAAAGGTTTTGTTTTTTTGTGTGTGTTTGTGTTGTCAATAGAACCAAGAGTAAATGGAAAAGTAACTCGTGTTTATTTTACAAGCCAGTACGCTCATGTTTGCCATTACTTGTTCGTTTGCTGTTACTATGACAGCAAGAAGAATCCGAGCAATCGGCGTCTGCATTATATTTATTGAAAAAATCTCCCTTAACTGTATTTGATATCAAAATGTCTGTTTCTGGTGGGTATACAAATCCATAACCTGTACAATAGGCCTTTTACATAGGACTCTAAGAGAAAAACCTGTGTCGAGAGTACTCGGAAGGTCCTGCGACCGGCCATCTCGACACAGGTTTTTCTTGGTTTCCTTGTGTCTGTAAGCAAACGCTGAGATGGTTCCCAAGACACCAAGTTGCCACTACATGCTTCTCATGTAGCCCTCCCGACTTAAATCTAGTAGTAACCAATTTCATGTTTTGTTTACATGTAAAATAACCACTGCCATCGGGTAACAACCCAATTTCAGTAAATAAATAATTTAAATAAAAATTAGCAAGTCGCTTACGTAATTGTGTGTGAGAATGGTAGGTGTTATTGATTGCTGGAAACGGAAATAATCGAGATGTATCATTATCATTATCAGTACTGCAGGCTTGATCTTTGCTACTAAAAGCTAGTACGGCTTATTGTATCAACATCCTTTTCGAGTAAATGACATGCATATTCAGTGAAAACGTGATTTCGCATTATCCCTCCAGGGGTATGATTTATGGGTGGAAGGGTTGTCTCCCGAAATTATGGATGCCACTAGTCAGATCATCCAGTTGAAATTTCAATGGGCTTTTTAATGATAAAGGGACTTTTAAATATCTTTAAGAGTCGCTTTCATTTTACTAAAATAGAGTACAGTTGAGGACTATAAATGCATTTGAAACACAGTGTTGGAGAAGAATGTTAAAAATAAAATTGACAGGTAGAATAACGAATAATGAAGTTTTTCAAAGGGCGAAAGAAGGAATATTACTTTTAAAAATTTTAAAAAATAGACGCCATTCGTGGATAGGGCATACAAATAGGCATAACGAGTTTGCAGTAAACAACCGGAAAAAAGGCCGTGGGAAGACCTCGACTATAATACTTAAAGCAAGTCGCCAGAAACATAGGAGCTGACAGTTATACAGTAATGAAAAGAATGGCTTGCGACAAATCCAGATGGAAAGCTGCCAACGAATCAAAAATTGAGGGATAAGAAGAAGAAGAAGAAGAGGAGGAGGAGGAGTACATTTAGAACTATATAAATTCTTGGGACCAACAAATTCACCTGTATAATATCTAGTAATTCGGGATATACATTTCTGTTCCACTACAAGGGTAAACATTTTATACAGAGCGGGAAATTAAGTTCCATTGAATTCGAAAATCAGCGTTTACTGTCCCACGGGGTATCAAACAAAATCCATAAATATTCTGTGTGATCAAAGTTCATGGTTTTCCAGTATTAAAGCGCGTTGTACATATATTTACATTCACTGCCATACTTTAAATGATGGGAAATGAAGTAATGTACCAAAGTTACCAATTCGAATCTTGACCAGCTCCTCTGCAAAATTGACGGCAAATTCTTATAGACGTTTCTCAGTCTCTTAAGGCTGATGTTGGCACAGGAGACCATTCCTTCCATACTGATAATTAATAATCAGTCAAATCTGTAAAACTTACACAATTAAGGCAGTGTCCTAAATAACTCTTTATTTTAACTTTCAGATTGTACGTCAACGCTGGGGCTAACAAATCACGAGTAACTGTATCAAATCTTTATCCCAGTATTTAACCAACTTGATGCACAAAATTTGTTTCGCAATAAGTTTTATTTCATGCCTCTACATGTTTCGAGCACATGTGCTCATCATTAGGAGGTCAAAATTGCATTACACAGCTTCTGCTATCATCACACGTATAGGTGACCTCCTGATGACGAGCACATATGCTCGAAACATGTAGAGGCATGAAATAAAACTTATTGTGAAACAAATTTTGTGCATCAAGTTGGTTAAATACTGAGATAAATATAGTGAGATGCACGGTCAACAGAACGTCAAAATTTGCATCAAATCTGTCACACACAACACTAGCTTCATCAGTTTATTCAAGGCTACATGTTTCAGCTGATCGGGTCTTTTATAAACATTGATAAAGGAAATTTTTCCTATATCAACCTTAGAGCCGAAACATGTAACCGTTAATAAGCTGATAAACATGGTGTTCTGTGTGATTGATTTGATATGTATACTTAAGTATTTCTTTTTCTATTTCTTTTGATTTCTTTGTTCTCGCTTACTTTCTGAGATTTGAGGATGCCACGATGTTGGATATAGAGATTACAGCTTTTTGGGACGTGACGTCATGTACTGTAGTAGGTATCAACCTTTCGGCGACACCTGTTGCCTCAGCCTCTCATCCTTTCGATTTCCAGGTTTTTCCTCTCATAGCTGGTAAATACGTGTCGAACAGCAGAGCTCCGTACCTGACAGCAAAACAGTATGCATCTGTACATAGCCCGTAATGTTAAAACGAATACACGTATTTTCAGAGGCATACTGATGTATAGATTTTCGACATGAAAACAAAACTGTGACCTGCGGATATTTTCGCCAAATTAATATAAGCTTCCCATTCGCTTTACGAGCGGTCCTTGTGTATCGGCTTCCGATACACTGGTATTACTAGGTCAACGGTATACAGTGTCCCTGTGTGTAATTAAACACCACGATAAGCAGACAAATGCCGTGAGGCAGGGGGAGTGGTAGTATAGCTTGCAAACGTTACTAACCTTGGCATTTATTGAATGTGCGTGTCCAACCTTAACTTCAGTTCGTTTACGTCCAGTATCAAATAGATAATTTGATGGGCGGGCACTAGGGACGGTTTGGACTCTGTGAGAGCTTTCTTGCTGCTGGTCAGAATCAATCTCGATTTCTCGATCGTACAGCCTATATCATATTCCCCTGAGTTGTCACTGCCCCAATAATATTGATGTTAAAATTAAGTTAAAGACTTGTTAGAGATAGTCGTGGGCCTATTACTGTAAAATATTAAGTATGATTCACAGAAGCAGCATGCAGTTTGAGTGTGCAATGTGCTTAGCTATAGCTGCGTTGTAGTCTTTAAATGTGCATACCAATAACTGTTCTGTAGAATAAAATATTCATAGTAATAGCTGTGTGCTGGCTTGCAGTTATTAAATGTGCATAGCGGTTGCTGTATTGTAGACATAAAATATACATATTAATAACTGTGTTTAATTGTCAACTGTGCATAGCAGTAGCTGCGTGTAGTCATCAATTGTGCATAACACTAGCTGTGCTGCAGTCATCAATTGTGCATAGCAGTAGCTGTGTTGTAGTCATCAATTTTTGTATAAAATATTTTTATTTTTTTCGTCAAATATGCATAGTAATTGCTGTTTTGTAGTCATCAAATATGCATAGCACTTGCTATGATGTGTTCATCAAATGCGCTTGGCAATATTCACCAAATATACGTAGCAATATTTATGTTGTAGTTGTTAATTTTGCATAAGGGCCTATCTCTGTTTTAGTCACTTAATATTGGTAGTAATATGCGTGTTTTATTTATAAATTTCATTTTTCAACTTCTGTATTACAAACATGGAGTCGTACCACTCTGTCAACCAAACTGCGGCTTCAACCAACGTGCAGTATATTCCAACATCCTAGAAAAAGGAATATCCATATAACATTGATAACTGCAGTTTAATATTGCAGTTGTAAGTTCCAGTTAATCCCCATTAAGCTAAATACTGAAACCGAAGTCTTCAGGAGTTCATTCTGAAATATTATGAGATGAAAATTACACAATGTAAACATAGCACAACAATTGTTGACTAATATTAAATTTTCGTTGTGTCTTAGAAGTGGCGATGGAAAACAGTACAGCGGTTCTGGGCGTTAAGGAGACACAACGTAAACATTTCGTTAGTTTTAATTGTGATTAAATGAATAAAGTTCTTGCTCTGTTATTCTGTCGAAAACCCTAAATATTACAGAAAAATTGTATTTGGTCTAAAATTTGCTCTCTTCTTCTTCATATCTTTCTTTGAATTCTTCTCTATTTCAAAAATATTGAGGCTGCTATGCACTATATGAGCTCAGAAACGCGCACAGATCGCGTGTAAAGTGGCTGTTACATTGCCAAGAGTTTAACGAAAATGTCTACATATGGTAAAAAGATTTGATAATACGACTTGTGTCAGTCTCCAAGATAGCCCAAAGAACATTTCTCAATTTCTTATATACGACCACACGGAAGGACAGACTGACATAAAAGGCTGTAATTTGTTGTAATACAATATCATAGTACACATCAATATAAAACTTTTTTTTCTAATTTACATAAAATTTTCTACATTTTTGGGTCTTTGATGAACCTCGTCAGGGACAATCGACATATACACAGCAAAATGTGGAAGTCATTGAAGATTAAATATGTAGTTAAGTCTATTGTTCCCTGATGATATCCATTCGTAACGTCGAGGTGAGTAGTCAGCATTATGTCCCGGAAGCTTTACTTCTGGTGAACTAGTCTCCTACACGCATAATCTAGGAGGCTTGTTGCACCCTATAGTCGATCTTGACGCATTACATGAGAGAAAAATCTCTTTAACTTGCCCAGAATTTAAACAAAATTCGTCGGTCCTTCAGCGCATAGTACAATCACTATACTGACTACGCTTCCCCTTCACCCGGACAGATATACGGTGAAAATACTGGGCGCATTGTAGTTTTTTTTTTTTGTTTGGAAGGCCCCGCAAGAGTTTAAAGTTAATGTAAATTAATTGCTGGAAAATTTAGGGTCTCTAGTTTGCTCTCTGCTCCTACTAAAAAAACAGTACATTTCATTGACATCTCCTTTACTTCTCCTCCTTTAACATGACCCTGTGAAGGCCATGGCGTGTTTGTCGAGTCGTGTGTTGGTGAGAGCCTGCAAGATTAACCTTCTGCCTGGATGTGGTTGGACTTATTCATAAGGTTATGCTGAACAAAATTATTACGTGGCAAGGATACGAAGGGTGAGACGGAAAAATGCTTGGATTCTGCTATGGACCGCTACATTTCCCTTCCAGATTCTTTCAAATCCACCATTGCCAACCGCTTCAGTTTATGGCTCTTTCATGTGTTACGGAAGTAAAGAATCCTTCATGCTACCACGAAGCTTCAAACGCTGCACTTGTGTGTGACTTTCCACCTAACAGGGTAACATCGCTTACCTCTTTCTGTAATTTCGCATCTGCTTCAGGAATCATAAGGCCCCTACTTTGTATAAAGGGTTGTCACTGCGGCCAACCAATATTAATACGGGTTTTAGAAAAAGATTGGCGATATACGTAAAATGTAACATTGTGGCGCGTTTTGTTAACTACTGAAGCAGTTAAAAAGCAATAATGTATTTGTGTGGGTGTGTGTGTGTTGTTTAATGGTAAAACATATATAATTATTGATTTTTGCACAACAATGATTTTGTAGTCAATTTATCACCGGAAACAATAAAGTATATTGGTCTTCATGTACAGTGGCCGTTACTGCGCTGAAACAGAAGAATGTTCGTTTGCTGATGAACTTTTTTAGGTGTAGGTATAATTTCGCTAAACAAATCTTAACGACAGAAAAGACGTTGTGCAAATTTTAGTTTTTTTGTTGCCGTAAAGCATTTTACGAAATCATAAGGAACTAATCAATTATGAAGAAATAAATATTAATTATTATGATTTGTGTGTGTGTGTGTGTGTGTGTCTGTATTCTTACCTTTGTAAAGCGGCACGAAAAATGCATATTTTCTAAGCCGCATTCTTTTGTCACCTGTAGTCTGTCCGACTGCACCATATTTTTCCACATTACTTCACAAACGGTACGAGTTTTTGAAAAAGTTAGTGGACCTAGAATGTGTTCTTATTTTCTCTACAACTTTTGTCTGAAATAGTTTTTCTTCTACAAGAAATTCCGCACGATGTTATACATGTACAGTGCATAGGTCTTCATTTAAAGTGCCTGTTATTCTTGTCAAATTTTAATGAAACCAATTTTCTCGTCAGATTTCAGAAAATCTTCAAATATCAAATTTCATGAAAATCCGTCCAGTGGAAAACGAGTTGTTCTGTGGGGCAAGACAGAGATACAGAGAGAGAGGAAGGCAGACAGGCAGTTGGACGGACGGACAGACATGACGAAGCTGTTAGTCGCTATTGACAATTTTGTGAACTCTTCTAAAGAAGACTTAATAGCTCAACATGAAGCCCTCTTTCCTATCGCTGTAGAACTAATTTGCACTATTATTTTACTTGTGTGAAGAGCTTATCAGTCAATTAGTTTAATTCACCTGATGTAACCTCGAAACTTCACATCAGTTGGCACGAATAAAAATGTTGATTCGTAAATGTTGCATAATATTTAGGTAAACTTATTATCAAATTCCACACTCCTGACAATAATGTCTAAGTTGTTTGTCGTCCCCACATCGAACCAACCGCCCTACAGTGCAGTCATAAGATTATGTCTGCAAACAGAGACAGAAAGTTCCTTTACTTGTAATCGTGACTTTTGAAAGACAGACATTTGACCCTGCAGCAGGATGCTTCTGTTTGTGCCAGCATGTTCTGAAGCACTACTTTTGTCGAGAGCTTTCCACAACCGATGAAGCTAAATAAATTTACTGAACAGAATCTGCTGTCAGATGAAGTCCTAACATCACGTTTTCGACATTCCAAAACAACAATGCATGCTAAGCTCCTTGTTACATTACTTTGATTTGTCTTAATTTTCATCATTATAATTTGTACCGACATAAATTTATTTTTTTCATTTTTTATATTGTCATAAAAATTTTATATACTAGGCAGAATTACTTCAAAAAATGAATTCGACTTTCTCTACAAATGGATTTCCAAAGTTCTATTGATAGTGACAAATAAATTTGTGTTTATTCTCTATGACGTCAACACTGCGTGTCACGCAAATGGATCATGCGGCCACTGACACTTCTTATGCCTCTCTCTGAACAAGTTTATCCATATTTTGTTGGTAAGAAAACATGTATTTTTAGTTAATCTACATAATGCATACTTTATGTTACACCTGGGAAAGGAGCGCTTTGTTAATGTGGCCTTTGAATGGAAAAAGTAGACATAACTGCTGTATAGAACTAGGTACTAAGTATTTACTAAAAATGTTTCATTTATTCAATATATATCCATACCGAAGTACCAGTTTTTTATCTGTAGATACGAAGGGAATGTATCAACAGCGTGGTCCATGTATGTATTGAAGGATAATTTCTTTTGAAATATGAGAAATGGTGGCTAGGAATAAGATAGGTTTCAGTAGAGGTCTCATTTTAACACGTGCATAAACTTTTGGGTTCTGTAAAATGTTGAGAATTCTCGGTTAGCTGAGGTAATTTTACCTTATCAAAGACAGACCTGTTCTATGTAGTTAATTAGTTGGTTAGTTACTTATGTCCTTGTATTCCGAAATGCATGAGAAATGGTGTCAAGGTAAGAAAACGGTACTGTAGATGGTGGTACACTGTAAAGGCTCCACAGAATTCACGAGCAAAACATTTGCATTTACAAAGGCAGGAAGAGAGTAAATAGGGACCGAATATTAAGCGTGAGTGTAGCTAGGCTTTAGATATATCTGACGGAGCGTTGTCTGTCAAGAGGCTTTAAAGGGCAAGACGCTTTGAAAATTAAAGGCAGTGTAACAGAATGTAATTTTCCTCAGTACTTAATGGAAGGACGCGAGAACTGAAAACAAGTACCGCTTTTGGATGCTGATATTCTGAACACAATTTTTTTGTTTTGTGCAAAACGTTTTGGTGCTTAACAGTTATCTGTTTTTGAAGGAAAATATCCTACTAAATGTTTTCCTTTTTTTAATTTTTACCGATGTTGTAGTATCATCGATTGGGAATTTATGACTTGCTGCACATTTAGCCTAGCTGGAAGAAAATATTTTGATGGAAGAACGTCTGCAGGAATGTTCACTTAAAACGAAAGAAAACAAGAAAAATTAAGTGTGAATTATGTAGGGAAATTCTCTTCGGGATTTGACTGAGCAGAAGTTTGCGGGTTGTCATGTATCTGAAATTGTGAAATTCACTTTATCGTGACGTCAGTTACACGAGTGATATGTATTAAATATGTGAATGTATTGTTTCATTCCGGCAATTTTACAAATTTTAAGCAGTAGTTACACATTAATACACCCTCACTTTTACTGGGCTCCTGACTTCGGGTCCAGAATTGTTAGTCCTCGATTCTACTCTCTGTAAGTCTAAATTACGGTGAAATGAGATGTGACGCCATATCAGTAAAACTTGATATCTGCGCTGTTCTGGGAGTTTAGGCAACGTAGAATGGTAATTCCCTACTGACGTTGCGGTACAACCTGTCGGTCCCACGGAAAGAATGGTCAAGTCTATACCTTCTAGTCTAAAGAAGCAGATGGTAATTTTGTTATCCCCAGCCATTAGAACTTCGAAAGTCACGTAAAAAGTATATTAAAAGTAGACCTCCGTGCTCTTAAACACTATTTGCTTGGGACAAAGTTCTGTCTGTCACGTTAGCAGAAGAACATAAGAATAGGATCAGGGCGTTTGAGGACAGACTGCTACGCGAATGAGCATTTGACGTTCATAGGGCCGTGCACCGTCATATATATCTATAGTAAAACCAACCAGAAGTACCAATGTCTCAAATTTATCTTATTTTGGAATAACTCTACATGTTTCGGACTGTCTTTCCGTCCGTATCAGGAGTTCACGACTGTACATACAGCAACAGACAAACAGATACTGCTACTGCTTGCTAACAAGCAGTAGCAGTATCTGTTGACATATGTCTGTTGCTGTATGTACAGTCTTGAACTCCCGATACGGACGGAAAGACCGTCCGAAACATGTAGAGCTATTCCAAAATAAGATAAATTTGAGACATTGGTGCACCTGGTTGTTTTTACTATAGAAAGCTAATGAGCATATTTGCACGCAGAAAAAATCATAGAAGTCTGTAAACAATGCCTAACTGAGGGTTAAATAATTTTCGTTACTTACCAAGTATTATTGGAATTAACAAATCAGGGACAATGAGATAGGCAGAGAATTTCGTGCTCATGGACTTCAAGGGAGCAGAAAGACTGAAGAGAAGAGACAACTTTGATTGTCTGATGTAAACAACCGTGTGGGATTGAGTGGGGTTTTAAGGAAAAGTCTCTATTCTTTTGGCTTTTAATAGTAACCATTTTCTGGTTTTTATGAATGAGGAAAGATATTTCACCTTTAATTAAGATGAAGAATTTCTAGACTGAACATTTCTTAAATTCTCAATATTTTCTGTATTCAGCAATGTTACTTAAATATTTGTTGACTTTAAATGCACAGAGTTAATGTGCATATAGAGACGTTAAAAATTTCAGCAGCCATTTTTCAGCCACATATGTTTCTATCTTGTAGTAAAACTCATTTTTTCAACCAAAAAAGTTTTATTCGTAGAATGTACCGTACTTAATGTATGCGTCATGTGTTTGTTTTAGCTAGAGTGAGAGCAGAATAACGGTAATTTAGGCAGAAAACTCAATGTACATTTAATATAAATGTACATGTCATATCTGTGAACCGTGATACGCAGTACAAATGTACCTGCTGCCGAGCGACTAGCTTTACTGTCGCCGGAAAATTGACTGAACGATAGGTCAACCAGCATGACACATGTCACTGTACAAAGACATTATGTCCTACATGCATTTTCATTATTATCGTTGTTGGTTTTATAATTCCGATTTCCATGCGATCGAGTATAGAAAACCCTTTAAAAGTATTATTGATGCGAGATATGTCACCCGCTTGAACCACGCCCGAACACACTTAAGAAAGCACCCGTGGAAATTCGGTGTGTTTTCTTAGTTAACAAGGAAATTTACTGAATTTTGAAGACACCCTAATTAACCTATTTTTTTTTTACAAAATGTCGTGTATTTAATAACTTTATAATTTTATCTTTTTCTGTTCAAATAATACATGTTTAGGCGCGTTGACAAAATTTCGAAAAGCGACTATAAGCTTCGTCATGTCTGCTGTCCCTCGGTCCGTCCGTCCGTCCGTCCTTTCGCGTAGAACAACTCGTCGCCCACTGAAAACTTTAATAATAATAATAATAATTAGTTATAAATTACTGAGTGGTGTAGGCATATGTCGTTATATGGCTAGTAGGTACTTTACTGAGCTATAATTATATGTTAGCCCTTAATCGCTCGACTATGAGTTGGAAGTAGATCTAATAAATGTCCCGCAGGCTGTGGTTTCAATCTTTCTATTTGAAATGTCCGTGTATATTTTATATCAAAGATCACACCGAGGGGTCGCACGTGGCGTACAAAGGGAAGGGAGAGTTTAGGGCTCGTCCATAAGAGAAGCAGATTGCCTAAATCTTATCTTCACTGACTTTAATGTCCCACGGCTCGCTCCACGTTTCCATAAACGTAAGGTCGTCTTTTATCAGCGTGCACCGCCTACATGTTGTACAAGCTGTAAAAAATGCAAAGAATGGACAGCTTTAAAAAAACCTGAAGCTCAACAAGCCGAAATGATGAACAGCTTTAAGAATGTCAAACAAAAGCTACTTAAGACAAATAAAGGGATTTGGTTCAGCAAGGTCTGTGGGAAAAATCAACTAACACCTACATGCGTGAAGATTAAAATGAAAGGTAACAACCAACAAAATAAACTATTACAATTGCAGAAGTAAGACGCGCATTAAATCAAGAAATTAAATTTCCGTATAAAAAGAAACAAACCGTCAATGAACTTTTGTACAAAAACGCACTTAGAATGTGAGAAAACGAGGCTTAACTTTTGGAAATATATGCAAACTGCTATTAAACACGCACTCGAAATTATGATGAACACCCTGTAACACAAACTCAATAAACACACTTGATAACTTTCGTGAACGAAACAAAAAACATGACAAAATAAGAAATGACGACACAAAGAAATAATAAAGGGTGTACGCTGATATAAAGGATGCACGGAACGAATAACTTTAAAACAATTAATATTGTCTTGTATGTTTCGTGAAGCTGATACCTTTTCAATATGTAAAGGTAAATCAGTCCCATTACAGGCCTGGAGTGGCCCAGTGGGTTCCAGGAAATTAAGGTTCCCAGATTTCATGACAACGGCACAGGATGGTGGTAAGCTTGTCAGCCTTACGCACCGGCCGGCTTTACTCCCAGGAAATGCTCCCTTTTTCAATGTGTGGCATATCGATATAAAGTAAGCACAAGCTAGATGTGTACCATTTTTTGGTTCTCGGAGGGTGGAGGGTATCATTTATACACAGGCTGTAGTAACTAGGAGCGCGTCGGAAGTTTGTTGTACCACTGCCTGCACTTCTCGACGCCGCGAGCGAATAAGTACTTGGTGGGTATGTAGAAACACTGAGCTAGGTTGGGGCTTTGGCCAGACCAATCGAACGGGGAAATAAAAAGGAGTTTTCCTACTTCCTACTGTATGGGCCAGGGCCCCACTGCAATCCATTCTCCTCTTAAACTTCCAAATCCATTTTTGTTACTGCTTACTCATCTGCATTGATGATTGATACAGCGATGTTCCCTGAAACGTCACACATTTTTACCAGCCTGCATGGCGTGGAAACCCGGTACATATGTACCGCTGTAAGAAGTTCAGACTTCAGTTCTTTAGTGGGGCTGGCAAAGAGAAGTAATATAGACGACATAGGTTCTATTCTAATGTCAGTGTACATGTTTATCTAAATTTATACTTTGATTCTAATTGCTATAAATTTCATACAGCAGTAAATCATTGAAATTTTCATGTAATGGCGGGAATTTATCTTTCCCTTCACGATTATTCCGTTAATGTTAGTAGATTTTAAGAGAACTACACACTCTAGGCTAAGGAATGCAATGGTAGTGGTGTCCGGCTTCTCTGGTTTTGTACATTGACCAGGTTACAGACTGGACGAAAGAAAATCCCTAAAAGGGGAGATATTTTCGTATCATTCAGATCGTATGGGCCGGCTCTGGGGACCTTGTAGCCTCCTGTTCAATAGGTACGGGCAATATTTACAGGGCGGCCGGAGACTGAAGATCATCCTTACTTCTACATAGAACCGTTATTAAGGAAGTATGTTGATATGCATCCACTCTGCTATATTTCGTGTTGTGGTGCATAATTAAACACGAGGGTAATATAACATTACGGTAGCAACCTTTCATTTCGGAGTGCCTTGAACTATCCTTAATCGTTCGATAAGGCAATCAGCTGAACTGCTCGTCTAAGTCTCCGAATCTTCTATGTCAGCCGTTTTCCGTTAAATAAATTTCTACACAAGAAGCGGCTTTTAAAAGTAATCCTTCTTCATTTAAAAGGTTAAAGCAATCTTGTGGGCGTTGAATTCTGATCTCCTCCATGCACGACCCTGAATACTAATGGCTTGGCGGACCGTCCTGAAAACTTTCGTCTGTAACAGGAGGGAGACAGAGATAGAGTGATAGACAGTCGATGAGAATACGCCTGGCAAGTCGGTTTCGTGAATGGATGTTATCCAGGGCTTCTGCTGTGTTCTCTAGCCAGGGTAAAAGGCAAAGCATTCCCGTTACAGGCCTGGAATGGCCCAGAGGGTTCCAGGAAGTTAAGGTTCCCAGATTTCATGACAACGGCACAGGATGGTGGTAAGATTGTCAGCCTTAAGCACCGGCCGCCTTTACCCCCAGGAAATGCACCCGGTACTTATTTCTGTTAGAGGCTGAGTCGACCCCAGGGCCATAGTGCGATCGGAAGGAATTTACGTCAATAAAAAATTCCAGTGACACCAGGTGGGATCGAAACAGCGACCTTCCGATTTGTAGCACAGCACCTTAACCACTGTGCCACCGCGGTCTGTCTAGCGATGTTATCCGCGGTAATTTTTAATTAACTAGTTTCAACACCTTTACAACGTCACCGAACATGTGGAAGTGTTCTCACTTATAGCTATGATTTCCATGGGTGACCCTTTATTTGATATATGCCCCTGAGGCATACCGCGAAGTTACACTTTCATGGAATACAAACTCTAAGAATGTGATAACTTCTTGAAAGACAGCTTGACATAACAAGTAGTGCTGTTGTTAGAGAGAACTTTTATTAGAAAAGTTTAAAGTTATAAAACCTCCCGCGATATAGGTACTTCCCAGTCGTATCCAAAAATATGCTAGAAATCACTGTAACCTTTCCTAATATCCTGAAATATTACAATGACTTATTTCGTGGGGAGAAAATTCCATCTCCCTTCTTGTATATACATACGTCCATTATAAGTTTTTTGAACCATTGTAACAGAGAAAGAAAATTCATAAAAGATGCTAGACAACTAGATGAACAGTACAAGTAATTGCAGAAGTGAGGAACGCTTTGTGTAAGCCGTGAGGGCCTCGTGTTTCAAATGAGAAGTCTACGAAGACACAACATTCATGCATTTTAGTAGATATTATTTTACTAGAAGGTAAATTTAACAACTGCCCTAAGTTTGAATGAAACGTACTATTGGCAAAATAACGAAAAATTTCTAGCTTCAATATTTAGCTTGATTATACCAATTTAGCGTCTCTTAAAGACGTTAGTATATTTGTATTCTAATCTTAAATTACTCCTTCTGCCGCAGCAACGTAATATATGTCAATCATGCGACGGCCAGACTTCTTTGCTGAGACTATACTATCTTTGTCTTGAATTGTTCGTACATGTCCCACCACTGTGAATTTTTGAGTTAAGTATCGTGTAGTTAGTAGTTGTGTCATGCCGTGTGAAATGACCATATACCACCTTCTTCAGGGCTTCGTTAGTGCGATCTGCTGTTGTGAAAGTCTCAGCGTCCAGATATTTGCTTTGCATTCAATCGGTCTCTTTAGAATCTCGTTTAAAATAGCTTATATATTGACTGAGGGAGGAAACTGTCGAGGATGTCATTTATCCCTGTCTTATAATACCATTAAATAGGCCACGATTTCTGTGTTATTTAACTCTTATGTACAGAATATACACCACTATATACACCAGTTTTGTAGATGAAGTCTGATTGAAAGTTGGTGTGTCCTGTGGTAAGCGAAGGGCTCAAGAAAATAACATTTTGGGGAACTCTGTGTTGGGTATCTTTTTATAAAAGGTTATCAGGGTAATAAAATAAATGAAAACGGGGTGAGAAGCGATCAGAAATGCGTACAAAATTTTGTTCGGAAAACCTAAATTAAGGTTATCTTGGTAGGCCTAGGCGCAGTTTGGACGATATCACGAAAATTTAATGTAGATGAGATGGGAAAGGAACTCGTGTAGCTCACGATATCGCCCAGTAGTGAGCTCTGGTGGAGAGGCTAGTGAAACATCAGCTTCTAGAAGAAACAGAGGATAAAATTGTGAGTACATGTGCCGCTGTTATTCTAACAAGACGTGCCCTATGAAAGAATTCCTTTCTGAAATGTTTGACAAATATGTTTTATAATTTCTTTATCTGTGCTTGATTCTCGTTTTGTTTGTAATAAAAGTTCTGAGTCAAACAAAAATTAACATTTTAGCCCTTTTCATTATGGTTGACAGTATTCCTGCACAGACTATACGAGAGCTTTCATTATTTTCTTTGAAATGTCAACGTCATCTTGCCACGTGTATTGTCAACAAGGACACTGCTGACTCGTTTACTGTCTGAGACAAATTATTAGAGTAGCCGGACTGTGTACTGCGATCCTGGCCCACCGCCGCAGCGTTCAATGTTAAATGTAGCTTCTGGTCGGAATTAATGAAACATGTACAGATGACAAAGATTGATAATCGTTTAACTTGGAATCTACATATGACAAAAAATATATATTATGTTGGCCATGGTGAATAATTGTGGTTCCAAAACTCCTCTGTAGGAAGAGCTACCGTGCGTAGTTTAAAAAAGGAAGATTTCCTTGGTACGCCATGATAATTTATAGCCGCAAATTACAAATACTTGTCAATGTCAGAATAATGGTTTGAATATTGTGTCGTGCAAAATGTGACCTTTGTTATGGCTGTCTTCCCTGCGAAATGAACACAGAGGAATATCTCGCCATTGTAATCACATATTTAGTGTCCATTTGCGTAAATATTTCCTTTGCAGTTTATTGAAATATCGGAAGGAAAAGTTGAAAACCGCGACTGTTAGCTTCCCCACGTTTGCCCAAATGTAATGAATCTAAAACCGCTTCGTGAATTTTCTCCAAGTCTGAAATCGTGGAACGTTATTAAAATGTATGACTGCATTATAATATTGGTTAAACTATTTTGGTTACTGATGTTTTTTAGACCGTGCATCATTGTGATAACTGAAGAATAAGAAACCAACTAGATGCCACTTATTTTATTGTACTTCTTATAACCTCAACATGTTTCGGGCTGCAGCCCAGACACTACTCCAGCCTAACCGCACCTAACCTCCAACATACAGCAAACCAAGAAGGAAACGACCAATGTGTTAATCAACATCATAGTCGCGAGCTCCTGAAGATGGACATAGTAATGCCCGAAACATGTTGAGGCTATAAGAAGTACAATAAAATAAGTGGCATCTAGTTGGTTTTTATCCTTAAATTTTGGTTACATTCGGTGAGTATTGGCAGCAGGCATCTCATGGTGAATGGCGATATCGTTTCTTCTCAAATCTCAGACTACCTTTATGAATATTATAGATGCGAAATATGTCTGGAATATGATTTGTGGATAAAAATGAAACCCATCCTAAATCTAAGACTTTTGAGATAATTAAAAAAAAAAGCGAAACCGCCACATTCTTAACTTTACACCAACATTTTGCTATTTGTTTAATTTTATTACATAAATGTCTGAATTTTTATTCCCATGCAAAAATTAATCTACCTCAAATATGCCTAGGTGAGTACCTGAGATATTTCTAATAAGTATGACCATTGTGTTAGTCTTAAATAAAATATTATACCTTTATTTTTATCATTATATGTTTGGCTATGAGTGCTTCCATCGGATTATATATCGAAAACATTCAACTGAGCTTTCAATTAAGAATAAAAGGGAATGTATTAATAATGACACTGAACAACTCGAAACTGAGGGCACAATTTAATGTCTAAAGATATATTAAGTAAAATAGGAAGAGCAAATAAATAGAACGGGGGATAATAAAATACCTAAATTAGCAAACATCTGTACGTTTTATCTCACAGGGAGATGGAGACGTGTAGGAAGACACAGAAATCGACGGTAAAATCAGTTTAAGGTCTCCCGAACATTTGTTTGGCTTATAACAACCCAGTATTGTAGGTAGCAGAATAATAGGAGACAGAAGAAGAAGAGAAGAAACAGATGGAAGAGGGATTATACTACATGAACACTCTTTCTTGATTTCAAGATTTGGTATTTTTATTCTTTCTTTTAGGTGATTCCCTGGCGTCTAAATGTCATGTGCCGATGTTTCAGAACACTCTTTTCCAGCTTCATAGGTCTTGTGAACAATAAGAGTAACTGGGACAGACATTGTTAAGGTATTTATAAAGCAGAAGGTTTGGCTCAACGGAATTTTGGGCCAATCGGGAGGGGGGGGCAAGGGGTAGGGGGTGTGTCCGAGTAGAGGAGATAAACTGTGGAGGGTAATGGCTTCAATTGGAGGCCTGTAGTAATACAAGGATGTAAGGGAGAAACGGCTGCTTGTCCACTGGAGTTCGAAACCCTGAAAGTCTTCCAACCAAAGTTATGGCCCTCATAAGGCCTATTGCCTCTTGAACAAAGATCCTCATTTTGCCCACGTCGGGGTCTGTAACAGCGATGGGAAATCGTTAATGTCAGGACAATCCCAGTTATAGTTTAAGGTGTCTGTTATTGAACCCAGCGATACGGTAACACATAAATGGCTAAACAGTCCGAGGGACGGCGACTTGCGATGTCGGGCAAGTCTTCGTCCTCAGTTAGCTCTTTGGTTGTTTCCCCAGGTATTCTTCTTGTTCACACGACCTACGAAGATGGAAGTGACAGGGTATTCCGAAACGTCAGCACATAAAATTAAGACGCCGGGGAATCACCCAAAGAAAGAATACAGCAAGAACACCCTTGTTTGCAGGTTGCAGTAATTGTGTAGACTAAGGTCAACTACTTTCACTACAGAAATATCTTTATAGGTCTTTTATAAATTGTTCCATTATTACACTATCTAAAGTATATTTGCAGTACAAATTGCTTGTACCAGCCTTGCGTTTTCATTGACATTGTACTGCACATACTTTTGTCGAAAAAAATAAGTCTTCTATCAGGAAAAAACTAATGTTTCTGTCAGAATGGCGTGAATTTCCTTCGACGTCTTGCCTAGCAGAAAAAAATCTTGATGACAGCTCGTGTCTCGATGTTGTTGAAATCGCGCGCGTCCATGGCATGCTTCCGAGCGTTTTCCTTCCTGGTCGGGCAAAGGACTTACCAGCACCCCGGTATAACGGCCATGCAATTATGTAACATTTTGTCAAGCCTCGAAACTTATCTGCGATTTTATGACAGTCCAATCAGAAGCTCATTCACTGTAATAGTTAAAAAGGGGTTCAGGTCAGAACTGAAAGCCTAATTGTCGATTATTTTTTTATGGTCTTATGTGTCTATAAGTGATTTTCTTTCCTGTGGCGCTTCGGCCCAACGCGGAACATGGCCTCCTCATTCTTTATGTTTCTAAATCACACACAACAACGCACCACAGTCGGTAGGACTCCTCTGGACGAGTGATCAACTCGTCGCAGAGACCTCTACCTGACAACACACAACACTCGAAACCGAAAAAATCCATGCATCAGCGTGATTCGAACCCACAATCTCAGCCGGCGAGCAACCGCAAACCTACACCTTCTACCACGCAGCCACGGTGACACAATTCCTGCCCATCACCCTTAAAATTCTCCCGTCAGCTGTTCCATTGTGGTTTGTTTGTACGATACATTGCTGTCTGCAGATAACTCGACAAGTGCAAGTCTAGAGGGGTTAAATCAGGTGGGCGTGGGGGTACTCAGCATTTCCTCTTCGTCATATCCGTCGGCTAGGAAATTTTCATGGAGGCGTTTCGTGACATCTGGATAGCAATGAGGAGGTGCCCCTTCTTGTTGACAGAAAAATCAAGAACAGGCACAATGGATGTACGAAGGTTGTTAAGCTACACAGGGCCAGTATCCTTCCTTCGAAAAAGAAGGGTCCAATAAAACCCGTGGGTGACAGACACCAGACCAGGAGTCATGGTAAATTCATTGCCTTTTCCTCATGACTATATTCAGAGGGCCAGCAAAAGCAATTGAAACTTTATCGGACAAAACAGTCTTGCTGACAAACTCTGAATCCTCCTGCACGTTTCTTTGAGACCATTCACAACACTGGGCTATTCGATCAGGATAGTCTTCCTTCATGGCAAGTAACAGCCTTCGAATGTAAGCCTTCCACTGGATCTTTTCAAAATGCGGAGTCTGTAGCAATTACTGTCTCACAACCACATCGTCTAACGGAATTCTTTATCATTTGAAATACTGCAACACCACTGAAGAAGAGACAGAACTGGCTTATATTCGGGCAAATTGTTGCTTTTCTGTATTTTTCACTGCACTTATGGTGTTAAAACTCTCACGAAAATGTCCCGTTCTGGTTCTTGCTCGAGTTTCTTTTGCAAATTCATCCCGCCACTGCCTTTACACATGACACAAATTCTCAAATCTACAGTACCATTTGCAAATGATCTTACTTTCCCAAAATTCAAGGTATCCTCCGCCATTTTTGTCAGTCTAACAAATCCGTAAGGTAGCACGCGTATTCAGGCGATTTGCGCTATTTTGTGAATGAATTTCACACGACAAAAAATACGTTATATTTTGGTTCCACACTGAGCTCTCCGTAGATATTCTGTATTAAAATGTGTGTGCATTTCTGAGACACTTGTGTGTGTGTGTGTGTGTGTGTGGGGGGGGGTGTGTGTGTGTGCGCGCGCGCGCGCATATACAGGGTGATTCAAAAAGATGTACTTAATTTCGTACGTCTGTTCCTGTTCAATTGAGTCCATCTTTTTAAATCACACTTTATATTATACATATATATTTGTATACATATACACACACAAATATACATATGTTTGTGTCTATATATTTGATTTACAAACACCAAGCTTTGTAGTATGTAGATATGCTACCCAGTTCTACATGCCTAATCTAATTACAGCCAGCAAACAGGACGCTACAGAAAATTTTCCCAGAGGCGCAATTTTTATATTTTTTTTATATTCTGCACCAACATTACCGTAAAGAACACTAAATATGCTCTGAAGGCCTGTTACGTGATATTAAGCGTTGAACTAAATGGCGCTAGTGACGCTTCCGCCTAACTATTAATCCCATCATCCATGCTATTCCTGTTGAGTATAACAAAATAGAAAATATGGTTTTTCAATGTCCACCAGTGGCAAAATTATCACAATGTTAAAGCCGGTTAACTCACTCAAAATGTGAAATTTTTGACAACAAAACTCACACAACGTACGATTTGCAAAGCCTAATCTATTCTTTCGTTTCTCCACGCGTATTAAGGAGGAAGTGTCGTTATGTGATTTCGCAGCGCCATGTATAGACATATTCTTATCTGCCTCCTAGCGTGAAATGAATGTCTTTGTAGTGGAGCCTCGAAATGTCCTTTGGAGTATTTAATGGTAGATTTTTTGTTTGTCACGTGGACTTAAGGCACACAATAAATTTGATAAAGGGAGGAGTTACTGGAAACACATTCAAGTCTCACACACACATACACACGTGTATACATACATACATACAACATACATACATACAACATACATACATACATACATACATACATACGTACATACATACATACACACATACATACATACATACGTACACACATACGTACATACATACATACGTACACACATACATACATATATACATATATTAATACATAAACATACACACATACATACATACATACATACGTACATTCATACATACATAAATACAACATACATACATACATACATACATACGTACATACATACATACGTACATACATACATACATGCATAAATAAATATACATACATACATACATACATACAACATACATACATACATACATACGTACATACATACATACATACATGCATAAATAAATATACATACATACATACTACTTCTGTTATACGAGTGAGTGTTCTTAGTGTGTGTGTGTGTGTGTGTGTGTGTGTGTGCGTGTGTGTGGGTGTGACAGAAAGAGACACACTTCTAGACATCGCGCACAGCACATGCATGGAGGTAGCCGATCCTGAATGTATTTTTGTCTGAGTTATGACAGTGCTGTCCTGAACAGACAGGCAGTATTATTTTCCGCAGTACCATTAGCTACAACGTTATGCTATTCCACAGCCCATGAAACGCAGTGTGACGAAACTTCATCACCGTACGTTAACACCGCATATTTGATGTTCGGTATACGTCACATCGCAAGACTGCTCTTCATTACGGCGCAATTAACTGATAACTGTCATGTTTTTTAATATTATAATAGTAGCTGTTTTAAATATAGGAATCATATTTAGTCGTGACAGTTGTCTACTGCTTATTATGAAAAGATGCAAGTATTGAGAAATGTAGGAATTGGGAACGAGTCGTAAAATAGAGACTTCGACTGACGAAGTTACATTTCAGGTACTTTTAGGTAGATATGAAATTATGTTCAATAGTTGTCCGTGACATTAATTTCACTTACGGGTGAGGAAATCCTAATGTACACCAAGGTGTCTACACTCTTGCGGGGAAGAGGCCACGTGGTATCAATATTTTGGAAACACCAGGTTGACCCACGGCGTGAGTAACAAACTTGTAGCCTGAACGGCGACGCGTCCAGACAGACAGCAGTCTCCCCCCTCAGTCTGTGGTCGTCCTTTCGATTCTGGTGTTTGAACTAAGAAACACCGTGTTACAATGTATAGCTAGGTATAGTCTGAATATTCAGTCTCAGTTTGCAATCCACTAGCACGAGAAGAGATCAAACCGTACTACTACAGACCCTCCACCGACTTATGCGATAGTTGCTCGCAGTCGGTCGCAGTGGCCGCGCGGCCTAAAGCGTGGATTTGCGGCTGCTCGCTTTTTCGAAATGCGGGTTCGAATCCCGTCGGGGGCATGGATGTCTGTCTCTTGTGAGTGTTGTGTGTTGTCAGGTAGAGGTCTCTGCGGCGGGCTGATCACTCGTCCAGAGCAGTCCTACCGAGTTTGCTCTGTTTGAGCGTGGTCTCGAAATTCCAGCAGTAAGGAGGTCTAAGCGAACTAGGGTTGTCGAGCCATGAAGAAAATTAGTAGTTTAAATCCAAACTTCAACCCAGTGGAACCTTATTTTCCGTGGCATGACGGCCTCACCACCTGCGTTATCGCCCAGCAGTAATCTCCTATATGCGACGCGCGTTTAAAAAATATATTGACAAGTCACAATATACTTATTTAAGTCATCGACACAACTAACTAGAAATTGTAGCTGCTAATCGAGTTTAAAACTTTTAACGATATGAAAAAACAAAAAAAAAAAATTATCAGTTGTGTCGATGAGATAACTATATTTTATGACTTGTGCGAACACAATGGAATGTCTAAGATAAAAAATTTGGATGTTCGAGGTTATTTGAATTTTTAAGTTTGCGCAGGTTTGTCTTTGCAGGTGGGTTAGCGTCTGCACATATGTACCACACACACACACACACACACACACATATATATATATATATATATATATATGCATATTACCACCAGGTAGTCCGTAAAATGTTTTACTGCCCGACGTTTCGTCTCCAACTGCACTCTCTATTCCATTTCGTCAAGTTTTGGTGTATCGTACAGGCAATGTTTCCGTAGCTTTCTTCAGTCCCTACAAAACGCTACTTGGGTACTACATCGATTAGATCACCAACCATTCCTTCCAAATCCCTACCAATTCATCACTGACGAATCACTCCGTTTTCGACGGCACGTATACCGTTGTCATATAAACCACAGTAAGAACGTTGCATTTACTTGCTGTTTCCTGGTCTTACAGATCTAGACCTTGTTTTATCACTGACTTCACTTTAGCCAGTTTCCCTTCCAAAAAAATGAAAAAAATAGGTATGAGGTTACCATGCCTTGTATATTTGTCTGTTAGTATGTCCAGATGTGAGTTTGTGTGTCCCTTCATTGGAACGTTTGCAGATATTCACGGAACTTAATACAGGGTGGCGCGGAGCCGACTGACACATTTCAAATTTGAATATTGCGCCGGCGCGATAGCTTTTCGTGGTTGGCGGGAAGAGGAACGGTAGAGGAGAGGACGCCATTTCATGTGGTCAGTCGCAATGGAGCGTTGGAACGTGTAACAACGTGTTTCCTGTGTTCGTAGTTTCGGCGACATCGCTTGGCCTGCTCGGTCTCCAGACCTTACTGTACCAGATTTTTTCCTGTGGGGGTTCCTGAAAGACCGTGTGTTCCGGAGGCTTATCATGACTATTCAAGAACTCAAACAAGCCATTGTTGACGAAGTTGCGGCTATTGCTGAGGACCTACGGAGGCGCGTGTACGGCAACTTCCAGACACGCTTGCAACAATGCATTGATGTAAACGGAGGCCATCTGCCTGATGTTCAGAAAATAAGCTTGTAATTTGCGGGTAATAAATAGCATACTTGGACGTATTTATAGACGGTTTCGCTTATTTTTTCCTGTTTCCATATATTACATACGACCATTTGAAATGTGTCAGTCGGCTCAGCGCCACCCTGTATAAAAAACAGTCCAAAATCATCACCCGTTATACCTGTAATCAACAATACTAACGTGGTGGACGCACGAATTTTTTTTATGTAACATCAGCGCCACTTATGTCCGGTTCATGAAATTAAGTAGGATAGTAGTTCTTAAGAAAATAAATACGAAACTTTAGGACAGTGTTTTTGTAGAATATAAAACAGAGACAGAGAAGTGGTGAAGCGAATATTTTCATTCGTTTTCGATTAATGGCGAAAAACAAAATTCCATAGACGGAGCTTAACTATTTCGAAAACATCACACCATAACCAGTGCACTATGATCTTCATTTACTGATAGCATACAACGACAGAAAACCAATACCTTGCCGAAAGATATAGAGTAAATCGAGAGATAATCTGACGGCTGAAACAATAATAAATTTTCACTGCAGCACTTGGCATATATGCTGCACATTTATCACAGCGAGTCGAGAATTTATTTATGAAATTGTGACGGTGGTACTGATGCAGAGGCCGGTCAGCTAGGAGGTCTTGCAGTGTTGGCTATCAAACTTAACGGTGTTTCGGGCGCACTGCGCTTCTTCGGAGCGTCTGTACCTATTTACCAGCGGAAACATCGTGAAAATCACAAAGACTAAAATGATATTTAACGCAAATGTAAGAATATATTTGAACTTTACAATAATAACATAGAACACTGCCCACTACATTAACAAAGAAGTACTGTACAATAGCTTGCGAAGTTTGAATGGAAGTATCACGATGTACTTATAAACGTAATATAATACTAAACAGTGTACGTCAGCACAACCACTTTATTACTCAAGGCATTTACATAGGCTTCATGTTTCGACTATAAATAGTCATCTTCAGGCCTATTTTTGTCATTTAAGTCACAAGATACTATGCAGACGTTGGGAACCAATTTTATGTATCCCACTGTTGTAAACACAATTTGCACGTCACATCCTTTGAGACAAATGATTAAATTTTATGTATTCCATGGATGTAAACACGATGGGATCCCAAAGTGTACATAGCATCTTGTGAATTAAATGACAAAAATAGGCCTGAAGATGAATATTTATAGTCGAAATATGTAGCCTATGTAAGTACCTTGAGTAATAAAGTAGTTGTGCTGACGTACACTGTTTAGTATTATACCGCCAAGTTTGTTATGAAACATTTATTGTTTCATGTATTATGAAAGACTTGAATACAGGAACAACCTTGAAAGAACAGTTTTATAGATCTGTCAAGTAACACACACGCACACACACACACACACACACACACACACAGACATTATTTTATTATGCTGAAACGCAGGTTGGCGATGCACAAAATTAAGTCAATGAAGTGCATTATTTTCATATGAAAATGATGATGATGATACTTTTGTGTTGAAACATGTAGTTATTGTGTGATGACAACATAGTTAAACCGTCATCACATACTGCAACATGAAGTTAAAACACAATAAACATCCGCGTCCCATTAAGGTCGGCAATTTTCTTTTCTAACTGGGCGAATACCCATTCCTTTCACAATGTCCCGTGGAGTTACTAAAATAGATATGTTTATAAAAGTTAAGCATTCAAGATTTTTTTATATCTCCATTACTCAGCCCCCCCATTTCCTAACATTTGTTCCTTTTGTTCTTCTCCCCCTTCCTTCCTCATTTTGATCCATGTTACAGTGAAATAAGTTACATTTTTTATCATTTAAATGATACTTGTTTTGAAACAGAGTTGCCACCTGTGTAGATATTTGACAGAAACGTATTTCCGTGCAAAGGACGTGTTCAAGATAAAATTAGCATACTTAATAACAAACCGTGTTTTGTCATTTATGTGTGTGTGTGTGTGTGCGTGTGTGTGTGTGTTTGTGTTCACTCGCCAATACTAGGCAAACAGCAAACAGCAGCACATGCAATATCTTCATCCCCTAACCTATTCATTTCTAGTCTCTTACAGGATCGTGCAACTCATTATTTACTTATATTAGCTTCGACTGTAGCTTGTTAAAATATATAGTGCATATTAGTAATATGACTTTACAGTAAAACGAGTTTTCTGTAAACACACTTGGTTGTAAAAGAGGTTAATCATATTTAGAAGTCCCTTAATGACATATGGATGTTGTTCAATTTCCGACAAGGTATTTCCGGAGCTTTCTAATTCTTTGTACTGCTAGCAGCCCATCCCAGTACCCACAATCATCTGTTTCTTGTCACGCAAATCCAACGCCACAAGGCGAGAGAGACAGAAGATGTAGAAAAGGAATCCCTTTTAAAAATGGTCTCCCATGTCGGTCGTAGAGCAGCACTTTGGTGCACTTAGGCGCTGAGAGGACCATCTTGCGGCAACAGTCAAACTGTTGGTAACTGTCAGATGACGTATTGAGTTTCAGCTCGAGCCAGTGACGATCCAACTGGAAAAACTAAAACATTTTAGCTCCAGGAAATGATAAAGCTTTGCGTGTGCCCGTCTGTCTGTCAACCCTACTTCTCCCCCAGCTGCTTATACGTGTTGTCCTTTAAATGGATTTCATGTGTTCCTTTGGTCAGATGTTGGATGTTGGGAGGGTAATACAGGAACAGAGTTCCGAGTAGAACTAACGAAGCGTACTTTGCACTGTGAATGTTCTCTCCCACAAATCTTACTTCTTAATATTTTATGTGTGTTGTTATAATTCACACACACTCACACACACACACACACACACGCATATATATATATATATATATATATATATATATATCGAAATTCAGTTTATATCAAGGGCTTCGTGATGACGGTTGCAAGACCGAATGTTACGCATAGTAGTAGTAGTAGTAGTAGTAATAATAATAATAATAGTAATAAGAAGAAGAAGATGGATCTCCAGGAAGTGGGATGTGGGGTATGGACTGTATTGAGCTGGCTGAGAATAGGGACAGGTGGCGGGCACTTGTGAATGCGGTAATGAACCTTCGAGTTCCGTAAAATGCGGGGAATTTCTTGACTAGCAACAAACCAGTTGGATTCTCAAGAAGTACTCTGCTCCATGGAGTAAGTAATAATAATAATAATAATAATCTCCGTCGCATTTTTTGGAGAAGTCCTCGCTTCAGTGCAGAATTTTTCCGTGTTCAATTTGTCACATAGAATTCAAATATTCGCAAGGTCGATACATTTGTAATTTTTGGCCGATGCAAGATATTTTACGCAGAATTTGTGGCTATGTTTTAGTCTCTCTCCTTTCTACATTTCACAATGTCAGACTATTCATTAACCAACATCAACAAACGAAAACCGAAATAGATTTTATAATGGAGTTTTTTTGTTTTAAACTCTACAAAAGGAAGGTATTTTAACAAACTTTGAACATTTTCGTGCCTGACACACATCATCTGTTTAATGAAGTACGGGAGAACTTTGCTTTATAGTAGTAAAAACTCTGTGAATAATATTACTTTAGACTGAAAATAGACGCGTAGTATTTGTTACGTCACGAATTGTGAAATGCAGGTAGGCCTATAGGTCCTGTCTTTCGAAATCCACAAAAGGATGAGCAGAGAACGACCACATTTAATTAGGTACAAACTCCACGTACAACAAAGCTCCGCGTTTTGCGTCGAGTCCTTTCAGACTTGTTCACTTCGTCAGAGTGTCGTTAATTAAAGCCATTCATGCAGTTTTAATTTGCCATGATGGAATAATAGACTTGTACCTCTCTAGAACACACAACACTGATTCAACCTCAAAGGTCCGATGAGAAAAAGTATATCAGATATGTGGCTGACCGCAGCCATATGCTGTTGGTTCATGTGCCATGAGACAGGCTAGCGGAAAATAACGCTCCAGTGATTCCCCTCCTCCATTGCTCGTTTGTTTCATAACTGTTTAGGACTCTTTCTGGGCTATTTTCCGTAAGTAATATTTTATTTTAACATGCTTATGGCTGTGACTAATGATGCACCACGACCAACAGCCCCTACACTCAGACGTTTTTTACCTCTCTTCCCTAGCGCATTCACAACGAAATATTGCAAAATCAATGCTGTTAGATTTGCTATACATATCTGCCTATTTGCAGGCTCAACACACTGATCATACTTCTTTGTAGCAATAGGATTGCGTGGACTACAAACAGTTATAGGAACAACTTTCATAATTACATATTTGTAACAACTGCACAACCTTGAAAAATTTTTTAGAATTTTGATATCGTGGGTTGTTATTAAAATTTGTCTGTCCATTTCATTGTTCATTAAAATCGGACAATTAGTGTACCTTATATGACGACGTAACTGAATTGCTGCACCAATATATAGGAATACTCCCTAAATACCTATCGGAAAAAATTATATAAAGACAGCTGGAGAAAGATTAGAGTATATTTTATTGCCTATACTCAGTTTTATTCAGGACAGTTAATTAGAACTGGTTTTGTATTAGGCTGTCGGTGGGGGCGAGATTTTCCGCACCCGTCCAGATCGGCCCTGAGGCCCACTCAGCCTCCTATACAATGGGTACCGGGTGTTTCCCGGGGGTAAAGCGGCCAGGCCGTGGCGTTGACCACCCACCCCAACTAGCCTCGAGGTTAAAGAAAGCGTAGAGCTAAACATATACTCCCCCTCTGGACCTTCGTGAACTTTTTACCTTTTTGTGTTAGGTTCCTGTCTTCTTTTTAAACTCGAGAACCCTTCAACCTATTTTGATCAGATTTTGCTCTGAGAGTCCTCACTTTTCTCCGTTCCTGTTTGACCCTGTTTGCATGTAAAAGGAGTGTGTAAATGAGGCAGTCCTCCTAACGTCGTGCGTAATTGAATAAGATGTCATGTTTACAGCGTTCTTCAGAGGAAGTTGTTTGCCCCTTAAAACTAGACATCTTGGATATTCCATTAACCATTAAAGCGCCTGTGGGCTTTGGTGAATATTAATTGGAATACTGAATATTAATTGGAATCGTAACTTAAAGAAACCATTTCGTTTTAAATTTACGGAACTTAAAGGAATAGACGTTGGTGGAAGTTCATAATATTATAATGGATCTTCAAGAAAATATCGTGTGATAACATAGTCCGGCTTCACCTGGCTCAAGAGAGGGCCCAGTAAGTGTCTCTTGAACCCGGCAATGAACCTTTGAAATTTATATAATTCTGGGACTTTTTTGTGTCGCTGACAATCCTTTGCAACAAAGAATCCTTCATGGAGTTACTTATGGTTTGTTAGCATCTAACTGTAGTTACGGTAAGCATTGCAGTGTTTGTCGGTGTGTTTGTTGCTTGCTTGTTAAGTATAAGAGACGTTAGAAGCTGCGAATAATACTAGGCAAAGGCAGAAATAAACGGCAATGTAATGTAATGTAATTATGCTGTGTTCAGTACCGCAGTATAAGCTTTCGCACAGGAAGTTATGTCTGAATAACTGTAGCACTAGCTCTGTCATGGTTACTGCACCTAAATTTTAAAATTTGATGTGGGATATATTAGGCTTCTTGTAATATATGTTTACCTTTTGGGGAAAAATTAATTATGTAGTAACGCACTATGAGGTAACTCGTAACTTAAAGCAAAACAGACAAAAAATAATCTTAAGTGAAGATTTGTCCCTTAGAGGCACAATAACGGTTATACTAGTATCTGACGCCCAGGAAGCAGGCGAACAACGTACAAGCAGCTCGGTTTGTGAGCCCTGTCACATGGTGTAACTGTTACTTCCACTTGGCCTGGTACATCCCGAAGTCTGGGTCAAGCTACTGTGCCTTCCGTATGGCCTCGTAGTGACCCGCTCAGCAAGCTTGAGGTTTGCTTGTGGGTAGCAGAATATAGACCTAAATTACACGGAAAATCGAATTGCCTTTGCTGAAGACGAACAGCAGTGGGAAAACTATGATGCAAACGCAATGAAGACCGTGAATGTTCCTGCAAATAGAAGACACAAAGACCTGAAATATTATCCCTTAAATATTAAGAAATATTTAGGATAAGATTTTGTGCCTTCACGAATTTTAAATAATTATTCTACGCATTACGAAAAAAATTATTGGCCTAAAATAAAATATTAAAATTGACAAGTTCACTGAATGAGCAAACTAAATAATTATCTCATGGGATAGAATTCTTGTTGATAAGCTAAGAGTTGTTCGGTTTTTCGAAACATATTTTTCCACGTATGGAAATCGAATTGTCTTGTAAACTGGAGACCGCCACTGGTACGTGCACTGAGTCAAATGAATTCAGTAAAAGCTCTTACAGCTTACAAAATCACTTTAGGCACTTTCGCAAAATTGAGAAAAGCGACTATTAATTTCGTCATGCCCGTCTGTCCGTCTGTCCACGTGGAACAACTTGGCTGTCACTGGAGGCATTCTCATGAATTTTGATATTTGAATATTTTTCAAAACTCTGTGGAGAAAATTAACATTTCATTAAAATTTGAAGAGAATGACGGTACTTTACATGAAAACCAGTAAACATTTTTTATCATATCTCGCTCAATTCTTCTTAGAACGAGAAATGTTTCAGACAAAAATTGTAGAAAAAACCAAAACACGCATTTCATGTTCAATAATTTTTTTTTTCGAAAACTGTGCCTTTGTAAAATTGTATGAGAAAAATATAATACAATTGGATTGGCCACAGATGGCAATATGGCAAATGCGTTTTGCGTGCTGGATGACCAAGGCTACAAACACACACTCAGGATTTGTAATACTTATTGTTTTCCACGACAACGATGGTTACTTGAAAGCACTTCAATGTTACGTCGTACGTACATTGCCTGTCGTGTTGAAGTATTCCTCCATCTCCACCAGACCTTCAGTGTGGTTTCCTTTCTTCAAATGCTACAATAAATGATTTTGTTCGTCTATAAAATGAAATATCTCGAGCGATGTATGCTTCTCCAGGCACAAGCTGTTTGATTTAATCGCCATGAAAATTCGTGACGAAGACAACCAATTTACCGAATTCAATGAAATATTAAATTTCCTTAAAAATTGAAATTTTCCAATTTATGGTTGAATTAGCATGGAAATCCTGAAACATGCTTCGCCTAGAATAAAAGATCCATTTTTAACTACGCCCATTTGTCTGCCGGTGTGCATGTGAAGGGTCGATTGCTCGGACAATAAAGGTTGTGGGCCGAATTTTCATGAAAACCGCTGTAATAAATTTGCTGAATGTTGCCTACATTGTAAATTCAAAGATATTAGAACACAGACCTGTTGTCATGTCTCAAGGCAGGGCGTTCTTTTGCAGAGTTCACCTTATTTAGAAAAGATGGGACTGGCAGTCACTGACATTCATATTGTTTATTAATTTTGGAAAATTTCAGTGGAGAACATTGATATAAGCAATAGTTAGTAATAAAGGCGAAGTTTATCCAGAACGTGAAATTGAAATAGAGAGGAGCAGGCGTATATACCATAATACGAGGGCAAAATTTACCATAGATAAATTGTGAAAAAGGCAACAAGGCGACACATTCAAAACAACAACACACACATATGTGTGTATATACGTATACTCGTATATTCTGTGGCCCGAGACAGCCCAACTATAACCTACGCCGCCCCTTTTGAGGTTTCTACGTGTACATAACACACACACACACACACACAGACTCCCGGTACGATTCCTCTGTATAAGCGATCAGCACGCCCCGGAAGCCGCTTCCTACTCAACACACAACAAAAACAAGAGACGAACAGCCATGCCCACAGTGAAATTCGAACCCGTGATTCCAGCAATCAAGCGGCTGTAGGCTTGCGTGTTAGACAGCACTTCAATCGGAGACGGTATATCTATATCTATATATATATATAACTAGAAAAGAAATTCAGTATAACGTCTCGGCACATAGTAATGATAGGGTTAGGGGTTACAAGGATTTGATACGTGTGTAAGCGATATTAATGAACGCAGTAAAATAATCTGTACACAGTCAACTGGCAGTAGGAAACTGCCACAGATTTAGTTCTGTAGGGATCATGCAGCAGACATGTTCTTTTTCTACTGGAACATAAGGCTGGGCGCGTTCGATTCGCGATGGGGTGACTGGGATTTTTCATTGGCAATCCTTGCTGCCCTGGGATGGACTCCATCAGAAACGAGTACCAGGGATATCTCCTAGGTGTAAGGGGCGGCCGGTGGATAGGGCTGACAACCTTGCAAAATTCAAGTGCCCATTGTCTAGAAATTCTGTGAGCCTCAACCTCATGTAAACTTATGGGCCTCTCCAGACCTGTAATGGGATAGCTAAACAAAATATGAAGCTAGATTGTCTTCGCCGGTAGAGCGATTTGGGCTACGGGACAGACAACTGACACATTGCGGTTCAATTCCCCGCAAGTGCGACTGACTTTACTCCCTTCAAAATTGTTCAGACAGGTTCTGAAGTCCACCCAGTGTCTTGTTCACTGGGTTACGAAGTACTTAAGTAGACACAGAGACAACTTTATTTGTCCTTGAACTTGTAGGATAATTGGAACTTCATGAACCCTTTGTACTGTGTGCACATAATAATAGTTCAAGTGTGTAGTATTACTTTTATTTGAATCATCCAAAATATCATAAGGCTAAAACAGATTTTGCTTAATGCCTAAAATGTTTATATGTTTTACTCGAATGCATTTATCAAAGCCGTTGTTTTCTCCGATGAGTCAGTCGTGTAGAACGTTACGCTCGAGGTGTCCTTATAAACAGGTGAATATGTTCCTGTAAAGTGCCTTTGTTCCGGTGTTTAGCCGAAATTCCAATATTACAGTGACACAAACTTCCACCAATGTCAAATTTCATGAAATTGTTACATCCCGACAAAACAGACTGGAAGACAGACGTGGCGAAAACATCGAGAATTATATGCTGGTGTTGGATTTTACTTCAGTCCTTTTGACATAAGGGCATGGAGGCCGGATACCGAAGAGAGCGTTTTCAATATATACATTTTAACATAGCACGTTGACCAATATTCGCTGTTTGGCGTCTATTTGATATGAACATTGCTTGCGTCATCGTGCAGACGTAGTGTTATATAACCTGTCCTTCAGATCCATTAGATCGAGATAATCTGTACATTAGTTCGAAATGATATACCCCGTATTTCTCTCTCATATTGAGGATTTTTACGCGTGACGTGCAGGATTGAAATAAACCACCCGGCTAGTTGCAAATCATATTTTCAGTAAAGCGTGAATACTACAGTTTATGTTCTGTACTGACGTCGCCTGTGGCTAGATACTCAGTTCATTTCATATTATTTTCACGTTAGCAGACTTTTGCTTTCTGAAGCATCAAACGCGATTGATCAAGGAATGCATATCTGATTCGCGTTAGATCACTGCGACACACTCTGATGTCTGTGATCATGCTATGTTTAATACAATCTATCTCATTCATGCATCCTGAATTCTCCAGAGATGCAGATGTGATTTATCTGATATTAAACATTGGTAACACCAACAAATTCGCAATTCTGTAACCAATATATTCTTTTTATTATTTAGCCCCTACATGTTTCGGTGTTGTCGCCATCTTCGGACAGCTTGCATCAAAATTTTTTTAATACTTGCAGCAATAAACAGTTACTATTGTCCTTGCTACTGTAGAAGAGTCACAGCACTAATTTAAATGACCCTGAACCTTCATGGATGCCTAAAGCAAATGATTATTTTTGCTTGTTGACAGAATATGTTTATCTATATTTGCATTCTGTGAAATCCAGTACGGGTATGATAACTTTAACCTGTGTATTAAGATTTTTTCAAATAATGTCACGCAGACACAAACATATGCACACATATGACAAGAGTCTGAAGTAGTTCTTTTTGGTATTAACTCTAAAACTTCAAAATAATCTGAAGATGGTTGTCTTCTGGTGTATGACTCCTTGTTTGCTGGTATAAACTTACTGATATTTCGGAGGAATGTGCTGCTCCCATGTTCAGAGTGGACGACATTTATCTGTAGAAGGACGGGACTGAGAAGACTTCTTAATTTGTTAATTATTTTTGTACATGCAGATTTTAATATCCTTGTATGTGACGCTATCTAACGTAATTGAAATTCACCGATGTTTTTAGAGTAACCTGCTACCTTCATCTTTAGAGAACAACATTATCAGCTACCTGTTTACCAAACTACACTACGTCACATGTCATATTTCCTTAATATCTATATTCTACTTTTGTTGAAACTTGGGCTGTTATTTTGGGCTCAAAAGTGTTAAAAAGGCAATCAGTTGTCTCTGACATTAACACTGAAATTGCGCTGTCAGTTGCAGTTCCCATGATGGCCTTTGTGCCTAGCGTATGAAAGATTAAAGTCTGCGCGAGTGAGTTAAGTAACTGGTGGAATGTAATTGCCAAAGATTAGAATGACCGTACATAATTACAAACTTTTCACCATTACAGATTGTTCCAAACCGATAACACGTTAAGAGTTTATTTATTTTAGGGCGTGAGGCTATTCCTCGTATATTACATCTTCAGAGAGGATCTTATTACATCAATATTTTCTAATAAATTGCTGGTAAATTGCCGAGCCTGTATATTAAAATCGATAAGTGTATACTGCCACCAATAGCTTGTAACTTACGGAGGGCCGACACGACTAAAGAACCAGGATCTCTGAATCAAATAATCACAAGTCGTTTTCCCGTATTTAAAGTTTATCGTCTTGCTCGAGCTGACATCTTGTGGGTTTAACGTTTGGTCAGAACCTGCTTCCATTTTCCTCCATCGTATTACGTACCACATCCTTCGGCATCGAATCCCCGAACACGGAAACCTTCTAGGAGAAGGTATGTAGTCAAACACAACTTAATCACTGAGGTGTATTTAATGACTGTGATGGAAACAACTACATGTTTCGGCCTGTGTTGGCCATCATCAGGTTGTCTATGTAGTTGTTTCCATCACAGTCATTAAATACACCTCAGTGATTAAGTTGTGTTTGACTACATACCTTCTCCTAGTTTCACACACACAACGGGGATGACACACTTCCTAGACGGAAACCTTCATCCTCACCTCCACAAGAAACACAAGTTTCACTTTCGTTCTAGTAGATCCTTGTGTTATTTAACAATCCTATTTCATCTTTCCGGTTTATGAACTTAATTTTTAATTGTGTGTTATATTGAATGTTGTCTCGAAAGAGGGGTGAGCGAAATTTTTAACCTCGGGTCACTTAAACACGAGTGGTTTGTCGAAGTGCTGCAAATGGTTTTTAAAACATTAATAGTCTATATTTAATGTGTTAATATTATGTGTTACTAAAGGCTGGACAGGACACTTTCGAAAGGGACGACGACCACAAGTGGTTCACGGAACACAGCATGCGTGCCACTGGTCTGGAAGAATGAGCCTCATATTGCATTCCTTATTACAGGAACAACTTAAATTGAAAACCGAACCCAGGCGGACGGTAAGCTTAATGGCCTTAACAATTTCCTTGCATAATATATGTAATGTACACTTCAGAGTAAGTGTTGGAAATGACTTCCTTCAACCCTCACATTCTTGACAGCTGGTGAACTAAATAACTCTTCACGTTCTTTTATAGAAATTTCCGATACTGAAACCCCTGACGAAACGGCCGCTGCATGACAGACACAAACAGTATTATGGCCGCGCGTAAGTTACATTGAATCATTTCTGTCACACATCTAGCTTAATCTGAGGTGTGACAGACATGTAAAGGACAGTGTGACGTACATTTTTTGTTTTTAAGAATGCAGTGCCGTTTAATACAGAGGATTTTCTTTGTGTAAAACACTACGAGGTACAAATCCGATGGAAAGTGTCGTAGGAAAATTAGAATACTGTTTTTCCATGTTTTATTTTGCTCGAAAGAAGCTTTTCTGGGATCTGGAGGAGTCCATTAACAACACTTACACTATGATGCAGTAAGTCATGTTATATGTGTGCTTATACACACACACACACATATATATACATATATATATATATATATATGTGTGTGTGTGTGTGTGTGTGTGTGTGTGTGTGTGTGTGTGTGTGTGTGTGCATTATGGGTGTTATATATAATGTTCGGAATTAAGGCCGTTAAGATTTCTGCGCCTCTGGATTCGGTTTTTAAATGAATTCATAAATTATAGGCTCTGAGGAGAAGAATTAAAATCTGATCATGATTTCTTCAACAAAGGATCACTATTATGCTGCTGTCCAGAATATACCAGGGTGAGAGACAGTGTCCTACATATCTTGTGTATGCATGTTCATAGCATAGTTATGCTTACGTCAATATCTACTGAGGCAATATAAAGAAACGCGTTGGTACGTGGCTTATGATTGGTCACGTTGATATTCCGTTGTGCGTTGCACGAGCTGGTATGTTGTTATTAGCTCAAATTGAGCTGTTGTTTGTTACCCAGGTAAACTATCTTTGTAATAACAGTTACGAAAACAGCGAAGAATAAACCCTTGTTTAAGTAATAAAATATTCTGGACAGTGGCGGATTTAAAACAACACCATGTAATTTTCTATTTATGAAGGAGGACAAAAAGAAAAAAGATGGTATTCTCATAAATTAATTCATTTATGAATCTTATGTTTATTGGACCGTGCATCATCTTAATAGTTGAATAAAGAGAGACCAACTTGATGTCAGTTGCTTTATTATTTCATTAGTTACTGCTCAACATGTTTCGAACGTTAATACATCCATCCTCAGGAGCTTGCGACTTATTTGATGAGTTATTGCATGGGTCGTATTGTTCTGGTTCGATGTGTGTTGGTGTTAACGTTGTGGTTCGGCTGGGGTGGTGTGGTATCCGTATGCAGGCCGAAGCACTAGTGCTTCGGCCTGCATACGTTCGAAACATGTTGAGCAGTAACTAATGAAATAATAAAGCAAGTGACATCAAGTTGGTCTCTCTTTATTCAACTAATTCATTTACTTTGCATTATAATAAAGCCACAGTTAACCCTAGAACAAGCCACGAAGACACAGAGGGGGAGTAGAGGTATAGCTCTACTCTTTGTTTAACCTCGGCGCTAGATGGGGGTGGGTGGTCAACGTCACGCCCCAGCCGCTCTATGACCGGATATTACTCGGTAGCCATTGTATATGAGGATGGGTGGGCCCCAGGGCCGGTCTGGACGTGTTTGGAAAATCTCACCTACACCGAAATTCGATTCTCGGACCTTCCAGTCCGTAGCGAGTCGCTATACCGACTGAGCTATCCCGGCCCTTCTTAATTATAATTCCTAACAAAAACTGTAATAATGGATCACGGTAAATTTAACTTCTCTTCTGCAGCCACAATGTGCACGTCTGCGGCTTCTTTTAGACTGCATATTCCCATTTTAGGCAATGCTTATTACGGTGCTGACTGTTAAGTGTGTTGTCTTATGAGATGTATGTCATATTCATGTAATTTTTTCGTGTCTATTTTCTTTTGAAGTTCTTTAGCTGTCTCTTATTAGACTCTAATAATCAGAATTAATTCTAAAACCATGAATCCTTGAGATATTTGATGGGAAACCTTGGGCCAGACTTCGGCCCTTCACGGTGTCCTTAAACGCACATGACAACATACGTGCAAAGGGAACCAAGAATATGCGTGTCAGTGTCCTAGGGGTTGGAGATCACCATTTTTAGCACACATTTTGAAATTATAATAATGTATAATAATGTTTGAATGTCCAAAGTAAATGGAGTTATTAAAGACAAATTTCACCCTACATCTTTCCAGGAAGACACTGAGAGAAGTAGAGGTGTAGCTATATTCGTTCTTTAACCTCGACGCCAGATGGGGTGAGTGGTAAACGCCACGCCCCAGCCGCTTTTCTTCCGGGAATGAACCGGTGTCCATTGTATGGGGGGCTGGGTGGTCCCGAGGACCGATCTGGGCAGGTTCAGTAAATCTCGTCCCCACCGGAATTCTATCCACGGACAATCCAAGGTTTTGTAAAGAAAGAAGCAGTTTTCTTTATATAGGTACATGTCCGATTTTCGGTTCACTCGCGACAAAAATTACAAGCTATTCCTAGAGATGTTAGGTAAAACTAATGCACACTTACACACGTTTATACGCTCACATTTTTAGAATAAGCGTCGAAATAGCTAAGTATATAATGTGCAAGTCAATTTGTCTCTGTATGCTCATCATAAAGGCACACGGCGAAGTGAAGCTATAGCTCCATTCATTCTTAACCATAGCGGTCAATGGGGTGAGTTTTCAGCTTCATTTCCCGGCCGCTCTACTCCCATGCGAAGCACTCCCCGTTACCCATTGAAGAGGAAGCAGGGTTAGTCTTGGGACCGGTCTGGAGATTTTGGAGGGGAGATAATTTTGAACCCTCTGTCGGCATTCAAACCTCGATTTTTCGGACTTCCATTCCATAGATATTGCTTAAGTTATATTTTAATGAGGTTGCTACAAATATAGAAAATCCAAATTAGTATGACACTTTATTGAAGATAGATGTACAATTATTAAATTGTACGTATTTATGGTGTTTGGAAAACGAGAGAAATTAATGTTAAATTACGAGGTGTGGTGCAGTAGACTGAACTTTGCCTGAAGATCGGGTCGAAATATGGTAATGTTTTAAACGTATATTTTCATTTAATTATCTTTTGTTTTTAAAGAGATTTATTGCACAGACAGTATATACAGTGTGTACAACGATAAATTAAAAAATTATTCCTGTAGCCAATTTGAATAAATATTCACACTACGGTACAAGTGGAACTGAATAATATGTACATAAATATTGGTGCAAATAACGGCAGTGAAAATTTATGAACGAAAAAAAAACACTGCGGCTTACGGTAAGCTAATTACAGCAGTATATGCTTCGTACGTTTATGTTTATATTTTTTGTACAAGTTATTCAGGTCGGCTAGAGTATAATTCCCTATTTGTTGGACTAGGGGGTTGGAGTGTAAGGGACAATGAGAGAAAAACTTGTCAGTAAGGCGGTGGATGAGAACGGGAATGGGCTCTGAGATGATTACCGATGACTCGGAGACATTCAGACTGGATACCTTTGAGTCTGAGGTAGGTGGAGGAGCATATTTTAAACCTATGGTGTGTATTTGTATTATCTGTTTTAACCCTGAAAACTCTGTATATTATTCACAGGCTGTATTCTTACACTTTTTCTGGTCCTCCGAATAATCACAGGATAATTCCCAAAACAGCCCACACTGGATGATCGTCATAACCGTTGTGGTCAGTGTCATGGTGCAGATCATACATCGCCGTATTCGCACCGCTGAGACCGGGCTTCAATCCCGGGCTAATCCATGTGAGTCGAGGTGGAAAGATTTGCAAGTGGGCGAGTTTTTCCCGAGTATTTCGATATTCTCATCCGCTAGTAACAAATCTGTCTTTTATTCAAATATTTTTCTTGCCAGAAAAACAAGTATTCTGCGAGTCTTCAAACAAAGCCATGTTTATTAGCATACCAGGGAAGTATTAGAAAGAAAAGTGCTTGTACATTGCGATCTGCGAAAGCAGTCCAGCATTTCTGCTTGAAATGCTGGACCCTTGAAGACAGGACTGAAAGGTTGTCTGGAAACGTCGGTAACAAACTTCCAGTCTACGATGCGTAAAATTCCAGACGAGCACATATCTCATTTACAGCGTCGAGAAAGATTGAAAGCACACATAATTCCATTTGCTTGATGCTTCATAGCGCCAAACTTGCTTAAGAGTTCTAGATTTTAGTTCCAGTTAGTGCCATCGAGATATTTATGTAGTTATAAGTCTGTAAGAACACGACAGTCTATAGCAAAGACTCTTTTAGAACTATCTTGGGAAGTATCGTCAGAAACAGGAAGTTGAAATACAAACTCTGACTTCGAAGGTTGCGACATTCAGTGATGCAATGCTTCATGGTGTTGCGGGTGGTTAACAAAGATAAGAAGCAACATTCTCCCTCTATCCTTATGGTTGAAATGAAAAACCTTCAACCCTGAAGAAGCAGGCATTGTGTTCTCTTAAACATTTGGTAAGCTTCGGCGACACATTGAACATGATACAGCTTGATTATTCACCACTTCTTAAATCTCAATTTTTAATGCTCAAATCCCAGTATAGGTCTCTGTGAATGCAGGTACATCACGAGGTCTGACGTTCTTCAAGTGGTGTCTATGAAGATTTCCGTCTCCTGGGATGTTATGCAGTTTATTGTGGTGGAAATGTACTTTTATTATACGAAGTTGGAGGCAGTACGTTCGTATGATAGTATGGTCAATTTATACTTCAGTACACGGCGTCACGTCCCGGAAGACTGTCGTCCTCGAATGGGGGCGATTTCATTTCATATATCCGCCACTGAAGTTAGGACAGACAAGTATTGCATGCCAAATTCCGTAATGGCTGACGTTCGTAATAACAAGGTGGCAGGTAATTTGCGATCGCTGATTTTCACTTGATGTACTTTCCGGTTTAGGAAAGCACACAGTGGATTTACTAGGCAGTACCTCCCGCCTGCCCTTCCCAAGCCTCTTCGCGAGGTTGTATTACCGCTGCCTTCTGTTTGAACAGGTCATTACCCATTATACACCGAACGATACTGTTAACTCGTCTGTGCAATATTATGAAGCAAAATATCCGTTTCGTGGAGCACGTTTGTTGTTTACACTGTACAGGCCTTTCTTTTTCTATTTTCCTCCTTATCTTCTTCAAGTACAAAGGACAGGATTAAAGGGTGAGTATTTGAAACAAAATTATAAGACGCTTTGAAATATGCGCATAGTGGAGAACTTGTGATGCTCTTCTGTTCTGTTGTTTATAGACAGCTGAATTTTGATTCCATTATTAATAGTAACAAGAGGCAGTGTACGTATTTTGTAACATTGTGGAACATTCTTAATATTTATACACCCTCAGCAACAGCAAAACCCTGAGAACATTTCACTCAGAGCGCTTTTATCTCGGTTTAATATCGTTAGTTTCAAGAAAAGGTACTTAAGCCTTCATGTAAAACGCACGTTATTTTTGCTGGATTTTAACCAAATTTGCCATTTCTCAATATATTTCTATAAACGTTTCCAGTACCAAATACCACTTAAATCCCTAAACGGAGAGCCCATTGTGCCCCATAGCCTGATACTAGTTCAAGGGAGCCCTGATTGCTTACTAAAGTTCCAGAAGGTCCCCAGCCTTAGACCCTTACTGTTCTCTGGGTCTAAGGTAAAAGAACCTAGATATGCATGTCTGAGTGCAACCGAGGCTTCACACTAGCACAGAATGTGGACTGAGCTTTCTTCCTCTATACCACACCTCCTAAATAAGGGGTTGTTAATCAGCCCCATTAAATGAAGATGCCTTCTTAGGGTATTATGTCCGGTAAGAAGACCAATAACAACGCTGGAATGTGTTCTGTTAAAAGGACAATAAATGTTGAATAAAGAGAGACCAACTTGATGTCACTTGCTTTATTATTTCATTATTTACTGCTCAACATGCTGCTTCAGTCTGCATACGGATACCACACCACCCCAGCCAAACCACAACGTAACACCAGCACACATCGAACCAGAACAATACAACCCATGAAATAACTCATCAAATAAGTCGCAAGCTCCTGAGGATGGATGTATTAACATCCGAAACATGTTCAGCATTAAATAGTGAAATAATAAAGCAAGTGACATCAAGTTGGGATCTCTTTATTCAACTATCAAGATAATGCACAGTCCAATTAAACATAAGATGGATAATACATGTGTTTAAATTGGACTTCGTATGATGTACAGTATTCGATACTTCGACTGAACTTAACTAAACATGGAACACGTCGCCATAATGTAGTAATGTTCTCCCTCCAAGATATAGCTTCGTGTTTAAGCTTTCAGCGGTTATCCAAACGCCAGCTGCTAACAGGGATAGAAATAGCGAAGAGAACATTCGCGTTCCTGTGACTTGGTTTCGGACACACCAAAAATCAAACTCTAGAACCAACAAATTCTGGGGCCATTCTTCAAAACGTACCTACAAGGAAATGTATATCTAACGTCTTATTCAACGCTACACCAGTTGGTTTTTATAAAGATGTCACATTTCTTACAAGCAGCATTCGTTCACGTTCAGACGTCTGATTGGTCCGGCAACACCTAAACACAATAGAGTGATAAAAAATGTAAGATAAAGACCGCCCATACCATGTTCTCACAGTTGTGGCGTGTAAGCTATTCGGACAAGGGTTATGAGCACGGCGAGCTGTGGATTAGCAGCCTTGATAAGCTTGATAAGCTAATGGAACCGACCCACCCCACGAAATCTACCCACACCCAAGGCTCTAGTGCAGTCGTCTGCGTGGTAATGCAACACTGAATTTAAATTCAGATTTATTGTACAATTATACAGGCTATTTCTGTTCTCCTTAAGCCTTTCTTCATTCGGCTACATGCACAGACATAAATAAATCTTTTGTGCAGAAAAGTTATCGACAACACGGGTAACGCTTTCTTGCAACACTGCATTCTACATGGGGCAGTTAAAGTTTAACGATACTGTCTTGTGTAAATTTTTTTTTTAACTAAGAGTTTTGGAATCTGAAGGTTATATATTCAAATTAATTTTGAAGGAAGGGAATAAAATGTGCTTACCTTCCTATATGTTGAACTTCATACCTATGTATGTTCACTCTTGCGTACTTTAATATGTACGTAACAAGCATACGCATATACATACGTGTAGGTGCATGCGTAGTCGTTGAGGGAGCAAGATTCAACCAGGTATCGAGATATTCCTCTCCTTATACATGAAATGCATACGAATCCGCTCACATATATTGGCCCACATGTGTGTATGTAACAAACTGAGTATCTGCACAGTGTGCATCAGTCGGTTAGTGAGTGGATATGCAAGCCTCTTCAGTCCTTTATTCTGTAGCCAACTATCACTTTGTCACTTTATCCGGTAAAAGAACATCGAAACCTACAAAAAGAGGTAAAAGCGCCATCTCAGTTTCCAATTCCATGGCCCAAAGTTTATGCACTAATTTCATTTAGCTGATCACGCCTCACAGTAAGCCCTCGTTACCGTCACTACAAGACCAGTTAACTAACGCTGTAGATACAGGGAAAACCAGCTATGTGTTGAGTACAGTACAACACAAATATATGGACAGTGTGAAAAAAATAAGAATTCCTAAGTTTAAAATGTGTGGTACATATTATGGCCACTGTGCTTTCAAAGATTATAAAGCAATGGTTACTGTAGTACTGTATTTCAACCTTTTGTAATATTATAAATTCTCTTAAGGCGTGGTCGCACATCACATCGCATTTACGTATTCTTTACTGGAACAAAAAATTAAGCACAGTGTAATAGTTGGAGCTTTTACGACTTCGAGTATTCGGATCACCGTCTGCTGGGAGGTGACTGACACCTTGTAGTTTGGTATAAAGTCACAAACTTTCCAGAGTAATACGGTGACCCCATGTTTAGGATTGCAGTTAGAAGGTTACAGCAGCGGACGCCTACTTGAAAATGCAGACGACAGGTTTCTCCGAAATATTAGTAGCTAACTACAAAGGTACACGGCGTCATATACGACAAGACTGGTCTAATTCACACGCCAGTTGATCTCCTATGTAACAACTATATTTGGAAAGGTGTTCGAGGTTATTCATATTTTCTTTGAGAGTTGTAATAAATCCTTTATCTTCGTCTTTGGATTCTGCAAATAAGCTTAAGGGGTTTTGCTATTTTTCTTTTACTTTAAAGAATCCCTTATGTTGCACTTTTGTTCGGAATCCACCCGCCTCGAATATGTGACGTCTAGAGACGAATGGGCGACGGATGGAGCGAACAGGAAATATAACGGAAGGGAATAGCGAGGTCTGAACAGAAATCCTCCTTGTAATGGGCTTGGTAACGTGGTACTAAAAAGGGAGATATTTGAAGGTAACATAACAGAGGGCGCAGGCAAGCAGATTCTGTTCGAATAGTTGTACACCACTAACATTTGCAACTTGTCGTGCATGATATATTTGGTTCCAAAGACGATGATGTGATGTGATTGCTTGTATAGTGGCAGGTGGTTTGTGTATTTTGGAGAAATTTGCTGCTTGATTTTATTACTGACGTATTGGTTCTAGGTCAAACCTATAGATTCGTTTTGTGTATCTTGATGACTCGCTCTAGTTAACTTCCTAAATTTAGTTCGTTATTTGTATGAATTCCATTTTCCGCGGAGTATTTTTGTAGTTGAACAAAGGAATTGCCATTGCAAATTTGTAGCAACTAGTTGGCAACAGTGTTGCAGTATGAGTTATAAAACATGCTAATTAAAATGAAGATGAATTAAATCATTGTTTGAGACGTGGGACAATATTTCATTTACTGTGTTCTGTTTAATTATATAACCATAAGGGCTATGTACTACAATATGACAGGTAATGTAAAGGTACAGTTGTGCTTCGGTGTAATTATGCGTACGCCACGGAGGCGTATAGGGAATGGAGGTACGGCTTCACGTATTCCTAATCATTACGATAGACTATGTGAACATTCAGCTTAATTCACCATTTCAAGTGACAGTTCGAAGTGTTAAAGAATGCAAGTAACATGCTGTGACGTAGACTGAAAGTCTTAATTTGGACTTCGATGAAAATATTCATGTGTTTTGAACAAAATGTGAAAGACGATTCTACAACCACAAGGGGAAAAATTGAATTCAGAAGGGAACTGCGCTGTTCTGGGTTATTACTCAGCGAGTAGCGATAATTACTTACCGACGTTCAGGGCAACCTATCGGTCCCATCTTCAGTGAAGAACTCCTGAAGATAGAACCGATAGTTAATCAAGAAAGGTCGGTAAGGCATTATCACTACTCACTGCGTAATAACGCAGAAAAGCGCAGTTCTCATCTACTTCGCAGCGGAAGCCTGAAATCACGCTTAAATTCAGAACTTTTTAAGGGGGCAATTTCATCCAATTGTATTTGTTCAATCAGTGTTTGTTAATTGTTTAGCCGCTCAATACAACACAAGAAATGTGTTTATATTCATTTATTTAACACATTCACAACATGTTCCGGCCAGTGATTACGGTCATCATCGTGTAGCGCTGCGGTAATATAAAAGGAAGAACTCAGGTAGTGCTTATAACAAAACTGTTCACACACCAACATCAGTATATAACACAAAATCAAAAACATCATCGAAAAGCTTCAAGTTTATAAACAACAAGTGTGTATCGACCAATATAGTAAAAATGGCATATAAGCTCTGAAATGCTCAGAATGTGAAAAATGATACTTGGGACAAACGGGAGTCATTTAGAACCACATATAAAGAGAATTTATGTTCGTACAATCAAATCGAACTAAAAATTCTCACATCTTCAAAAAAGGCTTCATTCCATTGGACCCATAGATGAGGTAATGGAAATAGAGCAAGTTGTCAATAAAAGAAATATTATGAATATCCTAGAATCATAAGGTTCGTCAACCCCGTTGTGTTCAATAAAATAACTAGAGTTTTATATATATATATATATAGAGAGAGAGAGAGAGAGAGAGAGAGAGAGAAGTTCATTTTAGTAATCAATTGAATGATAAGTTTACGCTTTGTTTAATTTTTTTAATTTACAATTCAACAAGAATACGCCACATAGCATTATAACCATTCCTTTGCCATTCCTTCACAAACCATATTCAGTAGTGGTTTGAATACTTAAGGATAAACAACCAGTTTGGCCTACGCGTCTTTTTCTGTGTCTACGTGCAAAACTACGTGAGTAACATTCCGTCCAACTTGGAGATTACAATTACAGGTTTATTTCTAATTCTTATTAAAATTATAATTATCATCAACGCACCATTAAGGAAGAATTTGTTAAATATTCTAATGTTTAGACACAGTCTGTAAATAACACACTTTATAAACAAAATCAAAACCTTTATAGAAAGTTTTAACTAGATGTATTCCACAATTGTAAACACTATGGGATTCCAAAGTGGGCAAAGCATCTGGTAACGAAAGTGTTGTAAGGGCTTGAAGATGACTAACTTTCAGTCGAAACATGTAGCTTTGCTTAAGAATAAAAAAGATTGTGCTGACCTATGCTGTGTAACGTTAATTGAATTACGAGCACATCGTGATGCCTTCATTCAGAATATTGCAGCATTGTTTTTGACTGACTGGATGACTACACACTAACCAAATTTTTAATAATGCATTCGTTAGAAACTGCAAAGTCCTGTAATGTGCAGTACGGCTTGCCGTTACGAACACTGGGGAACACAACTAACGTTAAAAAGTGTTTAGCACTGTTCTAAGGAAAGAGCTATTTTTAGTGACGTTTCACCTTTCTGGGCTACAAGAAAGGTAATAAGGCGCGACTGCTGCTCGGAACAACCCACGAGTACTTCCTTATAAAGTTATGAAATCGTCTTTTGTGTGACGTGAGTGTGAGACTTCATACAAATGGAGGGAGTTTGAGAATGGGATGAAGAAACGGATATTGTTCCTGAGAAACAGTAGCGAACGGGAAGCTGAAGAAAACTGCAGACCAGGGAACTTCAGAATTTGTCTTCATCAGTATATGGGGGATCACATCAACCAGGGTAGGATGGGTACCACGTATAGCAGGTATAGGAAGTTAAGAATGCATTAATAATTGGAATTTAAATTGAAAATAAGATAGAAGTAATCACTTGAGACTCACAGGTACAGAATTATTATGCATTTCAAGATGAAGTGGAAACTGTGGACTGAATTTTTGTCTCTGGATGTGCGGTCCAGCATCGCTTTACAACAATTTTGGGGAGTGAACTGAATGCCTGAACTCATTTGGCACCAATATGTCGGCATGTATAATGTACGGTTGCGGTCGTAATATCTTATCGTTTGTACTGCGGATTTATTAGCCTTTCGGGGTTAGCGTTAATTCTTGAGAGATTCCAAACAGTTTTCACGTACGAAGTACGTCAGCAGGAGACTTCTTGGGTCTTTATTAGAAGGAGGGTTTTGTGGCACTTATGTACGTACCATGATCCAATGCTGACAATAGGCTTTGCTTTACTTAAAGTTTCTGGTAACCATTAGTCTATGAAAGCAAAGTGTTTACCTTACGTTCCAACTTATTAACATTAAACATCTCCACATTTTGCCTATGGAGCGCACGTTTGTGTGTATCCTACTGTTGTAAACCACAAACTACCTTTGCAAATTGGTTTCTTTAAATTACACACGATTTTTTCTGTCAGATAATAAGTGAATTTATAACATGCATTTACATTAATTTCCTGTTTAATAACTATCTTTCATAGTATGGTTTAAAATCTGAAGAAGAGACGTGCATATCGATATAGCACACAACCAAACATTTCGGCAGAAATAAATTGACGTAATTTGATGTGAAAACGGTATTGTTTTTTTTTAGAATGACGCCGTGTCTATTGGAATGAAAAATGAGGAGTAAGACTTCTATAGATTCCAGACATCATTATACCTTGTGCCACAACGGAGGGCATGAAGTCAGAAACTCCATTTTGTTGGTTTGAGCACAGAGGTCAGTTTTCGTCTCTGACTTTCTACACAGCAATCACCTTTAACGGATATGCCGTACTTTCAGGAACAATGCTGGTATTGCCCGCACATTGACAGCCACACTCACCACACTACCACTTACCCTCGCATAGTCCTCCTTTGTACAGACAGATGCCATCACTTCCACTAAGAGGACCAAAGCGTGGATGGGATGATGGCATAAAAGTGGATGTGGTTGGGGGGGGGGAAGGGGAGGATGGGATATAGACTGGATGTATGTAGCCCAGGGTGAAGATGAGTGAGAGCGTTTCGTGAAAATGGTCATGAACATTCGGCGAACCGCGGCGAAATTCTGAACTTCTCGCGCAACTATAAACTCTTCTGAAGCACTGCGCTCCGCGGACCCAGTAATGCCATGTTCCGCGGTACAGCTATACTTAACATAACTTAGAATTCAGTCACAGCTACGTGTTTGTTTTTCAGTGCCATGACTTAATTTTTGGAGGTAATACATCAGAATTATTTGGATCCGAGCGTTTTGGTCCTCTATAGTGCGGGATCCATGATAAATGGGTTCTTTTCACCACGGCATGGCGGGTACTCAGGTTGTGGATGGAGGAACGGCCTCCGATATGGAGGGTAGCTGCGAATATATTGAATAAGCAGTCACGGACAGCCGATAAGGGGTGGTTCTCCAGCTTGGGGGTTGGGCGAGATGCTAACAACTCACCTTAACAAATTATCATGTTACGAAACGTCCACATTTACCTCGGACCTGGACTGATCCTTTGGTATAACCTTAGATCGTTTACTGAGGGGGATATTTGGGCCTCAGAGGGTCGAGGTAATAGGGGAATGGAGAAGACAGCATAAAGAGGAACTTAGTGATTGTACTCCTCACCAAATATTTTGCGGATAATCAAATCAAGTAGATGAGACTGGTGGGGCACGTATCATATTTGGGGAGAGGAGAGGTGCATATGAGGTTTTGGTGGGGAACCTGATGGGAAGAGACCACTTGGAAGACCCAGGCTTAGATGGGAAAATAATATTAAATTAGATCTTCGGGAAGTGGTTTGGAGGGGACATAGAGTGGATTAATCTGGCTCTGAATAGGGACAAGTGGCGGGCTGTTGTAAATGCGGTAATGAACCTTCGTGTTCCATAAAATGGGAGGAATTTCTTAACTAGCTGAGGACTAGCTCCTCCAGAAGGACTGTGTTCCATGCAGTCAGTTAGTTGAGTCTGAGTTGCTGAGAGCAGTGGAAAGTGCAGCTTCCCAAATGTCAGTACATGAACAATAGAACCGAAAGCTCTGTTCCTGATGCAACTTCCAACTCTACACGTGACCTTCTAAAATTTTGTCCTTGGAACTAAACTGAAAACCAAACGAACATTTAGTTTCAAATTAGGGGGACTTTTGCAAACTCTTATGCTGCAGGATTCCTTTCGAACAGTCACACTCCACACTGTGATTTCTTTTGAATGCGAGATGGAGTATACGCAATATAAAGACCATAAATGTTTTCGCGTTTTGCATTTCCTTCATAAAAACAGGGTGACCATGAATTGAAAAGAGTAATGGAAGTTTGGAAGCACATACGATAAGAAGTCTAAAACCTATGCGACCGGAAGTAAAATGTGATAGAGCGGGTAAAGTGCATCATGCATTAGAAGGTACTATGTACATATATATATACTAACATACACCGATATATATTGAATTTTAGGTTCTCGCGTCATGAATTTTGGTTTTATTGACTGTGAAACAGTTTATAACTCTATAGACATATCAATGTTTAGAGGAAAAGTGCTGCCTCTGTCATCAGGGTAGGAAATGATAATGAAGGTACCAGTCTGTTCCCACACCACTACACTTTGTCCGTTGCCACACCCCGAAAGACGGTTATTTTCATAGCTCTACATTCCAAAGGAAAAACAAGTAATATGGTGTCCTAAGTCAGGATGAAAGGAGGTATCCTCAAGAAGGATTTCACGGCTCCATCCTTTGAGGACAGTCGCCCGAAACGTACCTGATATTTCGTTCCAGATATGATTGACATTAACCATTTATTAACCAACACTTATGCACCACACTGTGTATATAAATCACATGCTATTATTTACTACTCCGGCGCGTTTCGGTGTCTACTGACACCACTTTCGCGAAGCCACACCTAACTGTAAATTCTTCGAAAAACACAAAATGATTATAAACACTTGTTACAATCATCAAGTGCTTATAATCATTTTATGTGTTGCGAAAAATTTACAGTTCGCGAAAGTGGTGTCAGTAGACACCGAAACGCGTTGGAGCAGTAAATAATAGTATGCGATTTATTATACACAGTGTGGTGCATAAGTGTTGGTTAATAAAGTGTGATATGAGCATGATGCACTACATTAACCCTTTAAACGCCGAGTTAAATCCCATCTGCCATTTGCTGGCATTATTAGGAGCTCACCATATTCTCCACGTTAGCAGGGTAAGGGTTAAGATGGCTGACATTAACCTTGTAGTATTACGTAGTGGTGGGCGCCGGAATTCCTGCCCATCTTATTTTCCTCGATTTCATTTCCATAAAAGTATTTGATGAAGAGTACCATGACGAAATTCCTCATTATGTAACTTCTCCAGTCAAAAGTCACTTCTACCTTCAATATTAAGTACACTACCCACAACTCCTGCCTCCAGATACTCTCAATATGTCTCCATCAATAATAAACACCAAGATTTAAGCACGTACAACACAAATACCTCACGGTCATTTGGACGTCCTGTTGTCTTTACATTGAGACGGGTTACTAGCATACTGCTAGGTAGCCCAGTGGGGCGGTTGCCACTTTATAGCCTCTGGAAAGGCTGTCCCCTTTCTTTTATATGGAAGCGAAATTTGGACCCGTAAAAAAAGGAAACAAAACGATTGGCATCAATCGAGATGAAATTTTTCGGAAGAACAGCGGGGGCACATCCTTTTGGAACACAAAAGGAATTAAGAAATTTTGGAAAAGTTGAAAATAGAACCGGTTGACGAGAAACTGAGAACATGCAAATCAAACTCGCTACGACATGTAAGAAGAAGGAAGAAACTACAGGATGCGAGGAATAATGTTGAATTATAGACCAAATGAACGAAAATACGTTGAAGAACTTTGAGAGGACTCGTGGACGAGGGCGAAACTGGTCTATCAAGACCTAACTTGTGTCAGATAACGATGATGATGGTAATGACGATGACAATAAAAAATGGCTAAATTTATAATTTTGAATATTTAAGTGTTTATGTTTCAGACAACAGAAAGTAAGACAAAAGATCATAAAATGAGTGGTGGAAAGCAATTGGGAATTTAATATGCTTTTAGCATCTTCATAATTTTCGTGTAACTGGTTTTCATGTTTTTATTATCGAAGTCTACTATTTTCCCTCTAGTTACTTTCCATATGTCTTATAATTTTCTCAGTAAGTAGAATTTTCTAATTATATCTAATATATTTATTATTTTATCATTTATTATATAAATTTGACACATTTTACGCATTTTGAATGTTAAGTTTTATAACAAAATTACAGTAAAGCGTACAGTTACTAGTAACGAAGTGCTGTATTTGATATTACGACCTACTTGCAATATCGATTCGTGTCTATAGGATTGATTTTATTGTTAAAAGCCCTTAAATGTTTTGTTATAACTCAGTTTTGAGGCAACACAACAAACAATTTTGAATGTCCAAAATAGTTTCCTAATAGGCCCTCTAGATTAGGCCTTTAAACTCCTTCATTGGTAATCCATACGAGGTTTGAGTCTGGAATTTTAATATTGCTTTAGTTTCGTTCCTGGTGTAGTCAGACTTTACCTGTATTGGTTGAAAATGAAGGTGCCCTTCACAAACGTGTCTCTGGGCCGGTCTACATAGAGGTCACGGAGAGATTCACATGAAATTCCCACTTTCACAATTACCGCGAGCTGTTATACTGCATCCCCCCCCCCAAGCGTCCATCGCTATATTTCCATTCAGTCGCCTAACCATTCTATTCTGACAATTGTTAGTAGATTAAAAACTTCGCTAGTAATTAGCGCTTTGGGCTGGTTGCAGCAGGCCACAATAGTTAGTGAAAAGTGAAGCATCATAATTATCATTTTCTTCATCATCATCATCGTCAACCACGAGGAACTTTCTTCCATAGCCTTATCACATACTTCGGTATGAGCCGTGAAAAGACACTTTGGAAAGTGATGTTGATGTGGATGCAAATACGGACTGTTATAATGACGTGTAGCATACTGCCCCTAGTATTAGTCGTTAAATATGTGGTGACAATCGGTATATTAACCACAAGAACATACTTTACATTTTTTGGAAACCAAAATATTTCCAGAAATTAAGAATCTCAGAATTTTATAATGGGCGTTGTTTCAGCATTTTTTTCTTGTTCCACAGTCCCGTAACTCGTGTGTATTTGTTAGTTTTCTTTATTCCTCTGTTAAGAGCTTTCCCTGAATAATTCTCCGTGAAAGGTAATTGAGCTTCGAAGAGTTTCGAGGACTATTACTGCAGTAGCATGTAAATTAATGTGCATTCAATCGAACTAAATTATAAACTCAAAATAATGTGGTCTCTGATTATCACTCATTCAAATGCTGTTGAACTTGAGCTGATTTGTCACATGAAATTCTAGAAAGGACTGCATGGAAATGGACATGGACATGGACATGGACTTATACATTTAATTAATACTCGTATTACATAATTCCATTATTTTCAACATGACACATACCAATTGCTGTATATACAGACAAGTACCTCGTGATGATGAGCAGTAAACCTGCTCGAAACATGTAGAGGTTAATTGTAGAATTAAATTGAGAGTAAAATAGTGCATCCTGTTGGTTCGTTTTGCGCAAATATATCACGATGGACGGTCCGCAAAACATTAAAAAAAAAAAGGACTGCATAGAAATTAACTTACTGATTCCTACTAAATTTCTATACATGTGCGTGCTTTAAAATTCCCTTCAGTAAACTAAACTCCGTGGCCTTAGTCCGTACGCGAACTATACCGACAGAGCGGCCGCCGCCGGTCGGCGAAGTTAGTGCCAACTTTTGCGGATAGAGGGGTGTCACGTGGGCAGCGCAACGGGTCCCCACAGCCGTTAATCTCTGTTTTCTA
>Ga0131853_10000796_pt1 | contig 56814 bp, 38 predicted proteins | sample TergutLab28metaG_FD_92764 | JGI IMG/M metagenome (GOLD analysis project Ga0131853, IMG submission 92764) | Labiotermes labralis P1 segment gut microbial communities from Petit-Saut dam, French Guiana - Lab288 P1 (version 2) (version 2) | ecosystem: Host-associated > Arthropoda: Insects >...
AAGGTAATATCAAATATTATAGCATCTTTAAGGGCTAAAGAAAGAGAAATAATTATCTTCTTATGTCAACCCTATGAAGCCATCATTGATTATCTTAATACTATAGATATTTTTAAAAAAGAGTTATATGCTGAAAACACATATAAGTTTTCTAATAAAAATATGCATACAATATCTGAGTTTGCTATTTACACCAATTATCCGATAAAGTTTAGTTATGAGAATCTCAGAGCAACTGCATTTGATCTTTATCTAACACCTAACTGGGGGATATGATGCGAGCAATCAAGCAAATCATCGCAATGAAGCCGCTGGTTTGCGGATTAAAAATGAGATCAGATTTATTTAATAGCATGTTAATTTGAAATCAATCTACCATATTGCCGATATTGTTAGAGCCTATGGACAATATAAGGATTCTTAATAACCTCGGCAAATGATTCAACAAGAAGGGTGTATTTTATGATCATAAATGGATTTAATGCGAACGAAAAAATTTTAAAATATATTGATAAAATAAATAATTATTTTAATAGAAATAATACATTAATAGTAACTGAACTAGATTTAACAAATAATTGTAACAATAAATGCCCGGCATGCGTTGGGAAAAATCATGTAAAAGCAGAACTTACATGGAATGAGATTAAGGCAATTTCTAAGGGTTTATATAATTTGAACAGTAAAGGCGTAATATTAAGCGGTGGTGGTGATCCTTTACTTCACCCAGACTTTACAGAAGCCGTTAAGCTGTTGAAATCTTATAAGATGAGAATAGGGATAAATAGTAACGGACTTCTTCTTGATGAAAAAAAAGCTACTGTTATTGCTGAGAACTGTGATTATTTCCGGATAAGCCTTGATGCCGGTGACGAAACTCTATACAAACAAACACATGGAATTGATGGGGATGCTTTTAAAAAGGTTATTAATAATATAAAAATGATATCTGAAATAAAGCGTAAACTTAAATCAAACCTATCACTTGGAACAGGGTTTCTAACCAGTGAAGTTACAAAAGGTCAAATGGAGAAATTTATTAAGATATCCAAAGAAAACGGAGCGGATTTTGCACAGTTTCGCCCATTTCAAGAAGACATGACTGATATAACAGAAATATATAATCGATTGAAATCCATTTATGAAGATGATAAGTTTAAAGTAATCGCTTCAACACAGAAGTATTCCAAATTCAAGGATGGTAATAAAAAAACATATGATAAATGCACGGGGATGCTATTTTCCACTGTGATCACAGCCAATGCTAGAATGTATGCTTGCTTACACCATAGGCAAAATGACGATTATCTGATTGGTGATATACGTCAAGGCAAATCACTAGAGGAAATATGGAATTCTTACAAAAAATGGCACCTGCATGATACTATTGATGTACGAAATTGTCCATCATTTTGCCGGAATGATTCTGTTAGCCAAGTATTGTTTGATTTAGAAAAAAAAGTAGGCCATAGTGAATTTTTATAATTATTAATGTTTCCGTTATAGGGCAAAGTAAGAGTTATGGTACGGAATGGCAAGTCGCAAGTTTGTTAACCCCTAAACAAAGAACTTGAAATACATAAAATAATGAGGAAGATTTTGTGAAAAGAGTTCTATGCTCATTAATAGCCATAATTGTTATGGCCTCTTTTTTTTTAGACACATATGCGTCGGGGCAGATCGTTGAATCATCAGCAATATGCTTAAACAAAATAGATCAAAGCAGGATAGATGCCTTAGTAGAGGATATATTAAGCAGATCTCATACCCCGGGAGTATCTATCGCATTTATTAATGGAGATCAAACAATGTTTATGTCCTATGGGTATGCTAATATGGAGGAAAATATACTTGTAACATCTGATACATTGTTTGAGATAGGGTCGATGAGCAAAGCATTTACCGGAATGGCGATACTGCTTTTGGAAGACGAGGGCCTGTTATCACTTAGTGATCCAATAACAATGTATATCCCTTGGCTAAGGTTGCAATTCAATGGAATCCATGGTGGGAGGAGATTCGAAGGAGACGCAGACTTGACAGTAGCTAATTTCCTATTTCATACAAGTGGGATTCCGTTTAGGTCTATCGGCTATATTACGCAAAGTGTGGCCGACTATGCCTTGGAAGAAACAGTGAGGACGTTAGTTGGGATGGAGTTGGATTTCTTCCCGGGTACAAGGCACAGATATGCCACGATTAATTATAATGTGTTAGGTTATGTAATTCAAAGGATATCAGGCCAATCATATGAGGATTTTATGAGAGAAAGGATCCTTGAGCCACTAGGTCTAAACAACACGCATTTATTTCACGCTGAAGCGCGGGAAGCGGGTTGTTTGGCGCAGGGCTATAAAATGGCATTTTTTCGTGCTAGATCGTATGATGCACCAATATATAGAGGAAGCACACCTACCGGGTATATAATCTCAAATTCTGTTGACATGGAACGTTGGATGAGGATACAGATGGGGCAAATTGAGATTTCAGAGCAATTTAACAGAATTATTGAGCGCTCTCATTGGGGTGATACAACTGTCCCGGCTCAAGGGTTTTATCATTATGGAGCAGGTTGGAATGTCCATATAAGGGGCGAAAATATTTTCCATGGAGGCTCCAACCCTACTTTTTCATCTATGTTGATAATTCAGCCGCAAGAGGGGATGGCAATATCAATATTGGCGAATATGAACTCGAACGCGGCGGGGTATCTTGCTTGGTCTATATTAAATATTGCTCAAAACAGAGAAATTATCAGATATGTATCTCATCCATATACGGGATTGGATTTTACATTTTCGATTATTACTGTGCTGGCAATAATAATAGGGGTATTATATTTATTTTTACTGATAAAATCAGTAATAGAACTGTTTATGAAGAAGAAAACCATACTAAAGATGAATCTTTATAAATTATTAGGTTTTCTTCTATTTGTTATTTTAATGTCTTTTTTAGGATTTAGCATATATTTCCTACCTAATATCTTGTTTCAGAGGATGCCATGGGATATGGTTAATGTATGGGCTTCCCCTATGATAATGATGGGAAGCATTTTGGGCTTTATCGCATTTAGCATTTTCATGGTTTATGTTTTATTTACCTTTAATTTTCCTAAAAAAAATGAAAAGGGGTATTTTTCTCTGGTCCCATTAGCCTTGATTAATGGAGCCATGAGTGCATTAATCATTTTTACTATCAATGAATCATTTAATCGCAACCTAGAATATTCAAATGAACTTCTAGTGTATTTTATTTTCTCTGTTTTATTCTATATGTATACAATTAAATTATTGCAAGGGCGGCTAATTGAAATTTCAAACGAATTAGTATATGAAAAAAGAATAGCAATGATTGATAAGATAATGTGTTCTTCATATCAAGCGATAGAAAGTGTGGGCAGAGACAGAATATTTTCCGGATTAAACCTAGATATTGCTGCGTTATCGCGAATGCCCGGTATCATTATTGGTTTTATTACTAGTTTACTTACTGTGATATTTTGCCTTGCCCTATTATTTACAAGGAGTGTATGGGCTTTTTCTGCTTCATTGGCTGTCATATTATTAAATGGCGTTGTGAGTCTAATAACAAGTCTAGTTACCAGTAAATATTGGGAAAAAAATAGAGACATTACAGACACATATTATGGACAGATGCAGGATTTGGTAAACGGGTTTAAAGAACTTGTGCTAAACAGATTGAGGCGGTTTGTATTTTGGCTTGAAATGAAGAGATTTTCAAGAATGTCTGCAGATTTAAACAAAGAGGCTTCACTAAAACTACTTAATTTCGATTTATATAATAGTATTATGTATAACCTTATTTTTGGAGTAGTTATTTTTGCATTTCCAATACTCATTTTAGATTTAGACGCTAATCAGTTGCGAGAAAATCTTTTTATTGTTTTTTACATGATTGGGCCGTTTGGAATAATAGCAGGTATCATTCCTCAAATTGCACAAGTCAATATTCATTGGAAAAGAATTAAAAAATTAATGTTTGATTTAGATAAAGTGTCTACGGGTGATGTGACAATTGATATCAAAACGGAAATCCTACACCCTAAAAGCATTTCGATTCAGCTTAAAGAAGTTATATACTCATATAAATCAGAAAATAAAGATGGACAAAAAGAGGATAGTGACTTTACATTAGGCCCTATAACAGTCGATTTTAATTCATCGGAATTAGTATTCATAACCGGGGGTAATGGAAGCGGAAAATCCACTTTGGGGAAACTTATCACAGGGTTGTATATTCCGCAACAAGGTGAAATACTTGTAAATGGCAAGGAAGTTGAATTAAAAGAGTTAAATGAGTTGTTTTCATCGGTATATGGTGATTTCAACTTATTTAAGAAATTGTATGGCATAGACTATTTACAAAAGAAAGATATTATGCACAGTCATTTAGATATGATGAAGATTACAGATAAGGTTGAACTCTCAGATGATGGTGAATTTAAGACTTTAAACTTGTCGACTGGCCAACGAAAACGGCTTGCTTTCGCTGTCAGCTACTTGGAAGATAAGCCGATGATGATTTTAGATGAATGGGCGGCTGAGCAAGATCCGGAGTTTAGGGCTTATTTTTATGATGTGTTATTGCCGATGCTCAAAAGGCAAGAGAAGGGAGTTATCGTTATTACGCATGATGACAGGTATTTTAACCGGGCAGATAGGGTAATTAAGCTTGAGCATGGGCTATTAGTATAAGTCTTTAAGGGGGATATACGATAATGGACTGTATAGGTATAGTTGGTGCAGGTGTTATGGGGCAAGGTATAGCACATTGTTTGGCAGAGAAAGGAAAAACGGTATATATATATGATATTGATAATAAAAAAACCGATGGGTTGGCAGACAAGATTGTAAAGAGCATTAAAACCAATCGCATGTTTTTAAATACGGAATTTGAAGGCATGGATGCTATCCGCAATAGGATAAAAATATATGAAAAAATGGAGTTTTTCGAAGAACCGGATATAATCATCGAATGTATAAGCGAAGTTATGGAAATCAAAAAGGAAGCTTTTGTTTTATTGGATAAAATAGCCAAGCAGAGTTGCATATTCTTTTCAAATGCTTCATGTATTTCGATTACACAGCTTGCTTCATTCACCCAAAGGCCTGAGCAGGTAATTGGCGTACATTTTATGAATCCTGCATATTTGATACATACTGTTGAGGTTATCAAGGGCTTGCTCACATCCATGGAAACGGTTAATGCCACAAATCAGTTTATTGAAAGCATCGGGAAAAAATCGATTTTGGTAAATGATTACCCAGGTTATGTTTCAAACAGAATATCTCATTTGATGATGAATGAAGCCGCTTTTATTGTGCAAGATCAGGTTGCTTCTGCGGAAGCTGTAGACAGGATATTTAAAGAATGTTACGGACATAAAATGGGTCCTCTAGAAACTGCTGATTTGATTGGCATTGATGTTGTAGTTAATTCATTAGACATATTGTATAAGAGTTATCAAGACAGTAAGTTCCGTTGTTGCCCATTGCTTAGTAGGATGGTATACGCAAATTTACTTGGTCGCAAAACAGGTGAAGGCTTCTATAAATATGAGAGGTGAAACGATGCATTTTGATTTAACCAAAGATCAAGAACAATATAAGGCGGAGATAACCAGTTTTTGTAGGGAGAATTTATGCGGTGAGGTATCGTTGGTAGACTTCCCGTGGAAATCCTGGGAAAAGGTATCTGAATTTGGTATTTTGGGAATAACCGCAGATGAAATGTATGGGGGGCTGGGAGAATCTTATTTGACGGCAGCGATAGCAATGGAGGCATTAGGTTATGGATGTGTGAATAATGGGCTAATATTTGCTATCACCAATCATATTTGGGTTGCGTTAAATATTATCTCCGTATATGGCAGCACCATACAAAAAGAAAAATATTTGCCATCCATGATATCAGGAGAAAAGATTGGGGCTTTTGCGGTTACGGAGGCGGATGCAGGTTCGGATGCGTTAGCTCTTAGTTCTTTTGCTAAAAAAACAGATAATGGATATATGTTAAATGGCAGTAAAATGTTTATATCAAATGGGCCGGTTGCGGATATATTCATAATAATAGCCTTAACTGAAAAAAATCCAAAAAGCTACACGGCGTTTATTGTTGAAAAAAGTTGCGATGGGTTTAAGGCAGGGAGGCCAATTCCCAAAATGGGTCTGGAGGGATGCCCATTTTCGGAACTGGTTTTTGATCAATGCTTTATACCGGATGAAAATGTGATTATGAAAGCGGGCATGGGAAATGTATTGATGAATGAGATAATAACATGGGAGCGCTGCTTTGAGTTTGCACCGCATGTAGGTACTATGCAAAGGATAATGGAGCGCTGTATTGATTATGTAAACGAAAGGAAGCAATCGGGCAAATATATAAAAGAGTATCAGTCTGTATCACACAAAATTGCCGACATGCAAGTTGCCATAGAACTTTCGAAGAACATGTTATACAAAGTTGCCTGGCTGAAAGATCAAGGCAGGAATATATATCAGGAAGCGGCCATATTAAAGTTGTTCGTAAGTGAGAATTATATAAAACTGTGTCAGGATGCGATGCAGATTTTCGGTGCATATGGTTATTCAAAGGAGTATGGGATCGAACGTGAGTTGAGGGATGCTATGGCTTGTAGTATTTATTCAGGGACATCGGAAGTGATGAGAAATACGATCTTTCATTTAATATCGGTGTGAGGGAGGATTTGTGATTACGATTGCGGCTTTCATTAAGCTTGTACGCTATGAATTAGTTTATGAGAAAAGGAAAACAGGTACTTTTACCATTAATCCATATGACCTTTTCATGCTTGAAATGCTCATGAAACTAAAAAAGGATAGCGGATGCCGTATTGCCTGTATTACGATGGGGCCTATGGAATGTATGGATGCAGTACGAAGGATAATTGCGTTTGGTGCGGATGAAGCGTTTTTAGTCAGTGATCCCCGCTTTTCTGGTTCGGATACATTTGCAACCTCGCATATATTGACTAAATCCTTAAAGTCGATAAATCAAACAATTGATATTATTGCCTTCGGAGAAAAATCCGTAGATGGCGAAACGGGGCAAGTCCCGGTAGGAGTTGCAGGTTTATTGGGTATACAATGCATCACAGGCGTGAGGGAGATATGCGAAGTAAGTAAAGAAAATATCCTATTAAAGCGCCAATTTAATGGCAGGCTTGAGATTATGGAAGCAATAAATCCATGTGGTCTTGTTTTCAAGGGATTTACTACAAAAGAGCCCACTATAAGTTTAATTAGAATAAAACAAACTAAAGGCTATGATCCAATTATTTTAGATGCGGATACGATAGGAATTGATAAAGGATACTATGGTCAGGAAGGTTCAAAGACAGTAGTGAAAAACGCTGTTAACACAATAAGCAAAAGAGACGTTATTTTTTTGGAAGGGACATTGGATGCCAAGGCTGAAGCTTTTCGCAGACTGCTTTCGGGTAATAAGCATATAATCGAGTCATCGAAAGAAGGTGGAGGATATGACTAATTATTATCAGCTTACTCAGCCGCAGAGGAGGATATGGGTCTCTCAAAAGGCAAACCATGGCTCGCCAATGTTTAATATTGGCGGGAGTGTGACGATATATGGTGATATTGATATAGGTAAGTTAAAGACTGCTATTTCAGATATGATTGCTGGGCATGATGCATTTCGTCTTAGGTTTTGTATTAGCAATGGATACCCGGTCCAGTATATATCGGATGAACCTCCATTGAATGTGGGATTTATATCGTTTGAGGATTGCGATGACCCTTTGGGGTCATTTTTATTTTGGGAGCAGCAACAGGCAAAAATACCTATGACCTTAGACGATGCGCCATTGTATGAATTTATAATTTGCCATATAGAAAAAGATATTATTGGCTATTTTATGAAGATGCACCATATAATTATGGATGGCTGGTCAATCCAAATAATCACTGAAGAGGTAAAGGAAAGATATGAATGTCTGATTGAGGGCAGGGATTTTGAGGGGAAGCCGCCCTCTTCCTATTTATCATTTATAGAATCAGAGCAAGAATATATTAATTCATTCAGATATGAAAAAGACAGGCAATATTGGAATAATAGGTTTCATGGTTTGCTAGGTAAGAAAAAAACACTGGAATCATTAAAAGGGCGGAGAGAAATATTCCCGCTTTCGACAAGAAGGATGGAGATAATTAGGACATTATGTAAACAGCATAAGATTTCAATGAACGCACTGTTTGTTTCATTATATATGCTGTTTATGTACAAACAAACCGGTGAAGAAGAGATAGTTATAGGCAACCCAGTGCTTGGCCGTACAAAGGGTGCAGAACGACGGATTATAGGTATGTTTGTAAGCAGTATGCCGTTTTACTATAAAATCAAAGATAGCATAGGTATCATTGATTTTATTAAAGATGTAGACATCAATTTAAAGCAATCATTCAAGCATCAAAGGTATCCATACAATCATTTGATAACCGATTTAGGTGTTGGAGATGTCTTATATGACCATTGTGTTAATTACTATAATACATCCATTTGTAACACAATCAGCGGATACAAAGTCAATAACAGGGAATTTTACAATGGTGAACAGGGATACAGCTTACAGCTAATAATACGCGAGTGGTCTGAACAGCAAATACAAGTTGAAGTTGACTATATAACCGATAAATACGAGGCTTGGCAGATAACGGACATGGTTTCTCGTATAGGAATTTTAGCGGACAAAATATATACTGAACCGGATTGCGCAATAAACGCAATAAATATACTCACATCTGATGAGATTAAGCTGCTTACCGTAGATTTCAACCAATCATATTTTCATATACCAAAACATGAATCAATAATTTCATTGTTTGTTGATGTTGTTAAGCAATTTCGTAATAACACTGCTGTACGCGACGGAGATCGGGCGATTAGTTATGGGGAATTAGCAAGAAAATCATTCGCGCTTGCAGAAAAGTTAAAGAGAAACGGAGCCCGCGGCGGTAAAATAATCGGAATGTATACTACTCATTCTGTCGAGACCTTCATTGGTATATGGGGAGTAATATTATCTGGAAACGCTTACATGCCTATTGAGCAAACTTATCCATCAGAACGCATTAATTACATGCTTACAAATGCATCTATTTCGATATTGCTTACGAACTCGAAATTACCCGATAATGTAAATTTTAATGGTGCGGTAATGGATATAGCAAAACACTGTGAACCTTCTAATGGACAGACCGATTCATCGCCTGATGTTAAAGGAGAAGACTTGGTTTATGTTATCTATACCTCTGGGTCTACCGGATTCCCAAAAGGTGTAATGGTGCAACATTCCGCACTATTAAATTATTTGTCATGGGCCATATCGCAATATGAAATAGGACATGAAGATGTTATGCCGCTTTACTCGTCATTTGGATTTGACCTATCAGTGACAACGCTTTTCGCGCCTTTGCTTGCAGGCGGAACGGTGGTCATTTACCGTGATGATGGGGAGCACTATGTGTTATACAGAATTTTCGATGATAATAACTGCACATTAATAAAAATGACTCCTGCACATATGGAACTGATTAAAGGACTTAATAACAGCCGAAGGTCAATAAAGAGGATGATCATAGGCGGGGAAAGCCTTTCTGCAAGTTTAGCGTCATCGGTAGCCGAAAGTTTTTGTGGAGATATTATTATCTACAATGAATATGGCCCCACGGAGGCAACGGTTGGCTGCATGGTTCATAGGTATCACCCTGAGGAAAAGGGGGACACAGTGCCAATCGGAATTCCGGCCGCGAATACTCGTTTATATGTACTTGATAAAAATAAAAATCCATTACCTATCAGATATGAAGGTGAACTGTATGTGGCAGGCGATGGGTTGTCCAAAGGGTATTTACAGTTGGAGGAACTGACAGCAGAGAGATTTGTCGCTGGCGAGAATTTATCTGAGAAGCGAATGTATAAAACTGGTGACATAGTAAAATTTATCGATTTAAATTGTTTAGAATATTTAGGCCGAGTTGATAATCAAATTAAAATAAACGGATTTAGAGTCGAGTTAGCAGAAATTGAAAGGTGTATAGCTAATTACCGGGGAGTTGGGTCTGCCGTGGCGTTGGATATACAATGTGGCGACACTTTAGTTATCCGAGGATTCTACACATTTGATAGTAAGTATTGCGACAAGGGGCTTTGGGATTATATTTCAGATAGGCTTCCCAAATATATGATACCTTCAGATCTTATACGTTTGGAGATGATGCCGCTGACCGGAAACGGTAAAGTTGATATAGTCAAACTAAGAGGGATAATAATAGAGGAAACCAAAGATGTAGTAGAAGGTGGTGAGTTTGGGGATAAAGAGAAAACGCTGATTGATGTACTGGAGGATATATTGAAGGTGCGGGTCAGGCTTAGCGATAACTTTTACAGTATTGGGGGCGATTCAATAAAGGCCATACAACTATCATCTAAAATGCGTGAACACAGGTATATATTATCATTTAACGATGTTATGACTAACCCCAATATTAGGGATATGGTGCAACATATAACAATTGAAGAGCCTAAAGATATATATGAAAACCTTCAAGGAGATTTTTTACCCCTGCCCATAGCTATGAACTTTTTTTTACAGAAGCGTGTAAGTCCTCATACATATGCACAAAGTATGGTACTTAAGATGGGTATACGGCATGACCGAATAGAATATGAAATGATTCTGAGTAAACTTATAGCATATCACGATGCGCTGAGGATATCCGTTGGTAAAGGTAACAGACTTTATTACTCAGACAATATAAAAGGAAATGGTAATGTAGATATAATTGAAATCTTGGATTCAGATGAAGGCGATCGTTTAAAGATCTTCGAAGCACAATTTAAAGTGCTTTCAGAATCTATTGACCTAGACACAGGTAGAGTGCTGCGTAGTGTTGTTTGCCGTTTTCCAGATACAGATTATTGGCTTATCGTCATACATCATTTGGCAGTGGACGGGATGTCATGGCGTATTATTTTTGATGATATTCAAAGAATGATTAATCAAATCGAAATGGGACAGGATTTGCTGTTATCGCCAAAAACTGACTCCTATAAAGCGTGGTCGGAATATATAAATGGGCTGGCGGATGAGTTATCAGATGAACGAAGCTTTTGGGAAGAGATATCTTACCATGTACCATTAAAAATTGATATTACTCATGTGATGTGGCCTACAAAAAGCAGGAATATCAACTTTCGGTTATCAATAGATCCAAAGGCTTTATTAAAAGCGAATGACGCATTTGGGACGACGACGGAGGAGTTGTTGCTAGCTGCACTCTCGTTTTCGGGAATACACTATGTTGGGGACCCACTAACAATACTATTAGAGCGGCATGGAAGAGACGCAGCCGACAGCGAGTTTGATATATCAAGGACTGTGGGTTGGTTTACCTCGGTTTTCCCAATTATTCTTTCTACTCATGCGGATGATATAGGGCAACATGTAATAAATGTCAAGGAAAAGGTTCGTAATGTGCCAAATAAAGGTATTGGGTTTGGTTTATGTATAGAACCGGAACGATTGCATGATATCGGAATAACATGGATATGTTTTAATTTCCTTGGAGAAATACAAAACAAATACTCATCATTTAATGTTGATATAAATGAAAGCAGCTTTTATGGGACAGCCGATATCATGAACTGCCTTGAGGTTATAGGCTTTATAAGCGGTAATATGCTAGATATCAATATAAGGTATCCGGATCATCCGCTTTTGATTGATCGGATTTGTAGTTTCTCCGATTCGTTTAAGCGTGCGATAGACGATATTATTCGATTTTGCGCAGAAAAAAAAACCAAGACATTCACTCCTTCAGACTTTTCGGCTGCGATGCTGACACAAAAGGATTTAGATATCATATTTGGGGATTCCTAATTTATGGGTAGATATATAAACAAAAGGATTTTAGCAGTTAAGTTAATAAATGATATCGAGCCATATGCCTTAACTTGCTATGACAGATCCGTTTGTATTGCTTCCAATTCGATAAGAAATTATTTGATTTATGGTGTATTATTGTTTACACATAACACATTTCGGGGAAGTTTCGGCTCACGATTCCAAATTGGAAATGATTATACTAATATTACTTATGAGAAATGTAATGGTGCTGAGTTTTACGATCATTTTACTGAATGGATCTCGAAAGAGATAGCTGTCATTTGCTGTTTTGATCAATATTTCCATAAATTATATCATAATAGTTATCAGCGCAAACATCGTCTGCATTACACATTGATAAAAGGATATGATTCCTATAGAAACGAAGTTGTAACAATTGATGAAGATATTAGTTATCAAGAAGATAATCCTAAAGCTATCCCGATATATGCCGAGAGAAAAATCAACGCTGAAATATTAAAGGATGCATGTATTAACACTGCTACACATATTGATAAGAATCCGTTTAGCTATGTATATAAAGAACTTTTTAAGGATACATGTATTAGTTATGCTGCATCTGATAATACTAATACAGTGCAATTAGGTTATATTAAGCTGGCAAGTATTGATGGAAACCGTTATCCATATAATATAGGCATAATCTTGGATGACTATAAGGAATTTTTGTATCAAGCGCTTACGATAAATAGTCATATTTTTAGAAAAATGATATTGCGCCTGTCTGAGATGAAAGATGAAGGTTCACTGGAAGTAAACTTAGCAGGCTATTTACCATGGGAACTTAGAAGGTTCGATGCTTACGAGAGAGGTTATGTCGTACAAGAACGGGTTTTTAGTAATATGCTATGCGATATGGCTGAGTATGACACTGTACGGGATTCGCTAAATGAACTTATTATACATATACGTATGATGAGACTACTGTTAAACAAATATTCTATTACTCGGAACAATAGTGAGATTGATATACTAATAAAAAAATATTTTAAGGAATTAAGGTTAAAAGAAGATCGTTTTATTTATCAGATGATAAAATTTATTGAAGGTAGCAAAGAAGAAATGATTATTGCGATGGCAGCAGCAATTGATGATAATGTTTGGTATTAATGGCGAAAAGGGGTTTGCGGATTTGGATTTATTAATAAATAATAATATCACTGGTGTCAGATTAGTAAATAATATAGATCTTAACACATTAAATTGTTATGCTAGAAGTATTTGTATTGCAGCCAATTCATTAAAAAAATATTCTGTTTATAGTATATTGCTTTTTTTGAATAAAGCCTTTCAAGATGATTTAAACTTTAATGACGGTTTTATAAAAATAATCCGGGATAAATATAATAAAGAAGGATTTTATGAGCAGTTATTCAAGTTGATTTCGGAAGGTAAAGCTGTGATATTTTGCTTTGATAAATATTATCACCAATTATATCGCAATGATTATATGAGTAAACATCATTTGCATTTCTCTGTGGTTAGAGGATATGATTTTAAAAAAAATGAAATCATAACAATAGACGAGGATATTGATAATTTACCAAAAACAACAAAAGAAGTGCCTATATATAGTGAAAGAAGAGTGGATGCAAAGCACTTCGAAAGTGCTTGCATAAATACGGGAATTTTTATTGATAATAATCCTCTTAAACTCAGATATATCCAAACGCTAAAAGATACCAATATCAGTGCCGCCGATTCTATTGAGGAAGAAGTAGATCTAAGATACATAAAAATAGAGAGTGCTGATGGAAATGACAGCCCAAGTGATATAGATACTATTCTATCTAACTATAAAGTTTTTTTATATAATTCTTTGGATATCAATAAAAAAATAATTGAAATAATGAGAATATCTTTATTAAGTATGAAAGGTAGAGAGCCATTAATAACTACTGATTTAGATGTGAAGTCATATCTTTATGAATTAAGTTATTTCCCATGGGAAATTAGTAAAATCAAAGTAATTGAAAGCGGATATGCCACAAAAGAACAAATTTATAATATTATATTTCAAGATATGTCTCAATATGATGACACGCGGAAATTACTAAATATGCTCAACAAACATATACGAATGGTTATATTATTATTGAATAAACATATTATGACACGAAAAGAAAATGAAATAAGTATTTTAACAGAGAAACACCTTCCCGAATTGTTAATAAAAGAAAGAAATTTTATATATGGAATGATAAACTTTATTGATCAAAATAAAGATGAAATAAAAGCAGCAATGGTTGCTGGATGCCATTGAAAGGAGTGCATAACTTTATGAATACAAGATTATATGATAACTCAATTATCCATGAAATTAATTTAATTAACAATATAGATACATACGCATTGGATTGCTATGCAAGAACAATTGCACTTGCTGTAAATTCGAAAAAAAAATATTCAATATATAGCATATTGTTGTTTATGACTAAGGGATTTCAGGGTAATAGCAGTTCCCAATACTATATTGGAGATGAGAGTATAAAAATAATATATAAAAAATGTAACATAAATATTTTTTACGAGAAGCTAACTCAATTTTTAATAGAAAATAAGAATTTAATCATTGGTTTTGATCAATATTTTCATAAGCTATACTATAATGATTATAAAAAAAGACATCACTTCCATTATACATTAATAAAGGGCTATGATGTAAGTAAGGATGAAATCATAGTAATTGATGAAGATATTAGTTATTCACAGGAATTTCCGGATGATACCCCTACATATATTGAGAGAAGGATAAGCAGAGAAATAATTAAAAAAGCATGCGTTGAATCTTTTATCCATCATGGAATAGATTCAGATGATTTTGAGTACATAACAGTAGAATTTACAGATGAAAATGATAACCCATATAGTTTGAGTGTAATATTGTCAAATTATAAAAAGTTTTTGCGTACGTCATTAGTTAAAAATGCAAAGGTATTTGATGATATAATAGTTGAGTTAACCGAATTAAAATCAAAAGGCTTATTAAATTTTAAGTTTTTTGAAGATTTACCTTGGGTGATTTCTAGATTTGAAATTTATGAAAAGGGATATGCGCTGCAAGAGAGAGTTTTTAATATGATTTTGTACAATATCGGTCAATATGAAGTTATTCGTAATTTACTAAAGGGTATTAATAAACATGTACGGATTATGAAATTGCTTTTAGGTAAGTACATTATCAAGCGAAATACTAAATCTTTTGATATATTAGTTAAGAATTATATACCAAAGCTTATTGAGAAGGAAACTCAATTTATTTATGAAATGATTAAATTTATAGATGAAAATGAAAACGATGTAAAAAAAGCAATGTCCGAAGCTATTGATTTTGATTATTTTATAAGTGAATAAGATAATTAAAATTATAAAAGAGGAGTTATAATATGAAAAGGTTGCTTTACATTGTACCAGAGTTATTGGGAGGTGGTATTACCGTTCATCTATTTGAAATGATAAGGGGAATGACAAGTAAAGGATATATTGTCCATATTGTTTGCATCACAGAGCAATACTGGCCTAATTATGTGAAAAAAATTATTAAGATGGGCATAAAAGTCACTATTATAAAGATGAGCAAAAATATAGACGTTAAGGATTTAGTTAATGTTGAAGCTTTAAAACAATTCGTTGATGAAGTTATAATTAAAATTAATGATCTGGTGGACGAGTTTAAACCTGATATTATACATGCTCATGGATATGCCATAATTTGTTTTTCATCATCACAGTGGAAAAATTCAAGAAAATGTTTTTATACTATACATTCAATGCATGATTCAATTATCAATGCAGCAAAAATATGGCCTGATATTGCCGAAAATACTGTACTTATTGCTGTTTCAGAAATTTGTGCCTCATATATAGAAAAGGCTATTAATAAGAATCCGGTGGTTATATATAATGGCATTAATAGTAGTAGATTTAAAGCACGGGAACATTATGCATCTGATATAGTAAAATTGGTAAATGTTACGCGTTTGAGTATAGATAAAAATAACGCTTTTCTTTTTGAAGTTGGAAGGATACTGAAAGAACAGGGAATCAGATTTCAGATGCTATTAGCTGGCCGTGGCGAAGTGAGTTATGAGAATAAGTTAAAACAAAGAGTGATTGAAATGGGCTTGGAAGATGAAATTCTTTTTCTAGGCCATGTGGATGAAGATGATGTGCCTGACTTATTACAAAAATGTGATATTTTTGTGCATCCAAGCGTAGAGGCTTTTGGAATGGCTGTTGTAGAAGCGATGCTTTCTGGTTTACCTGTTGTTTCTATAAATAAAGGTGCTGCATGTGAATTAATTAATAGCGGATGGAATGGTTTCCTTGTTGAAGAGGATGCGCATACCTTTGCTAATGGGGTAAAAAAATTGATTAATGATCCGGAGAAACGTACAGCCATAGGTACCCGGGCTCGCAGAAAGGGTCTGCTATTTAGTATCGAAGCTATGATTGATAGATACTTACAATTATATAACAATTGATTATTAACTGTGATATGTATAATGGCGCAAATAGACCAATGAGTATAAAGGTGAGTTGATTATGAAAAAGCTGCTTTATATAGTCTCGACATTACAGGATGGGGGAGGAACTGTTCATTTAATAGACCTCTTAAAAGGTATGGTAAATGGCGATTACTTGATTAGTGTTATTATTCTTCTTAAGGCTCATCGGAGAAAGTATCTAAAACAGTTAATGAAATTAGATGTTAAAGTCATCTTGCTGGATATTGAGATAGATTTTAATCGCTTGGATAGCCCTTGGTATCAAATGAATAGATTTATATTCAAATATAAAAAGGTTGATAAAATCGTTAGGCAGCTCAAACCGGATATCATTCATATACAAAGTGCCGGTGCGACCTCATTGATTATGCCAATCTGGAGCAAAACAAACAAAATTATATATGTGACACATATGCTGGAAGCATTTAACTATAAGTGGGCGATAAAATGGCTGCTTATACTCGTATGGCGTTTTCGAGCAAGATATAGAAATATATCTTTTGTTGTGACTTCAAATGCCTCAGCTTCGTACACTGTAGCAGCCACAAACATGCAACCTGAGGTTATATATAACGGAGTTGATTCTAACAATTTTCTAGTACGCAAGCATTATGCATCTGATGTAATAACTTTAGTGAATGTCGCTCGACTAGATAAGGATAAAAACCATGATTTAATTATTGATGTTGCCGATAACCTAAGAAAACATGGAATTACGTTCAAGCTTTTATTGGCAGGTGATGGTGATCTTAAAGAGCATCTGCAACAACGAGTAGAAGAATTAGGATTGGCAATGTATGTTGATTTCCTTAGGTTTGTTTACGATGTACCAAAACTGCTATCTGAGTGTGATATATATGTGCATCCATGTAGAGAAGCTTTTGGGATTTCAATTGTTGAGGCGATGATTTCCGGTTTACCGGTTGTATCTATAAATGAAGGGGCTGTTAATGAATTGATTGACGATGGCAAAGAAGGTTTTCTCGTTGAGAAAGATGTACAAAAATTTTCTAATGCTATTATGGATTTGGCTAATGATTTAGATAAACGTAAATGCATAGGCGCAAGCGCTCGTAAGAAAGGCTTACTGTATAGCGTGGAAGCTATGGTTGAGGGATATAAGAAAATTTATAATCAATAGATTTTGGGGGTAGATGAATATGGTCCAAACAAAAGAGTTGGACAGAATAAATGTTGATGATATCATCCCGATTACTTCTTCGCAAGAAGGGATGTTATTTCATTATATATTTGAAGATGACAGAAATTTATACTGCGAACAACTTCATATAAGACTTTCGGGTCATATTGATGATGAATGCTTTCAAAAAGCGTGGTTAAATGTAATCCAATGCAATGAGGTTTTAAGGAGTGTTTTCCGTTGGGAAGGACTCGAGAAGCCAGTACAGATAATACTGCGGGAAAAAGATATAAAGATAGATATACTAGACCATCGGCAGGCATCTGTCTCTGATATAATGGCAAATGGCAATCAAATAGACCTTGAACATAACCCGTTTATGATAGTATTGATTAAAGGTGAACAAGAAAACGAAAGCGATTTATTACTGACCAGCCACCATATACTGTTTGATGGTTGGAGCAATTCGATTATTTTAAATGAATTCTTCACCAGCTATCATTGCCTAATTGCAGGGAAGCCTCTACCGGTGTTTAACAAGCCTAAGTTCCGCAGCTATATAAAATGGTTGTCAAAGCAGAATAAGCACAAACAACTTGTGTATTGGGATAAATACCTTAAAGGATTTGAAAAAAGGACAGAAATCGCCATCAATAAGCAAAAAAAGGCGATTTATGAAAAAGCTAAAGAACATGTGAAGACGATTGACTTTATAATCGGAGAGGGCTCCCAATTACTTGAGAACATAAGGAAGATATTGTTAAAGGGAAATTGGACGCTATCCGCCTTATTCTATACCGCATGGGGTTTAATATTACAGAAGTACAACGATACAGATGATGTTGTGTTTGGCACGGCGGTTTCCGGACGGCCAGAAACAATCGCGCAGGTAGAACGGATAGTTGGGATGTTTATTAATACGATACCTATCCGTATTAATTATAATTCAGACAAAACCATACGTAATGTGTTGGATGAAACCAGCCGTTGTATTGTGGAAAGAAAGGAGATGGAGACAACTCCTCTTGTTGAAATCAACACCGCTGCCGGTTATTCCTATGGAGGTTTATTCGATTCCATCGTTGTTATTGACAATTATCCGATTTCTGACGACCTCCTTACAAACGGTGCCTTACGGGTCAAATCCTTTGAAATCAATGAGAAAACGAATTATGCTGCTGTTTTACAGGTAATCTTGGCAGGAGGCTATCAAGTAAAACTGCATTATTATGAATCGGATATATCACAAGAAGCAGCAGAGCGAACTTTGCTGCATTTTATGCAGGTACTTTCTGAGATTTCTCATTCAGTTGAAATAAAGATCACTGATTTGCAGATTATTACAGATAAAGAAAAGGAAGATCTAATAAAAACAAACGATATTGTTAAGTATTGCGATACAACGCTTCATAAACTCTTCGAAGTAACAGCTGAACATATACCAAACAATGTTGCGGTTCATTTTCAAGACGATTGCCTTACCTATCAAGAATTAAATGATAGAGTTAATAGGTTTGCTAACGCAATGAAACGAGAAGGTGTTGAGTCAATGCAGATGGTTGGCCATGCCCTTCCAAGGTCGATAGATGCTATTGCGGTTATGCTTGCCATCTTGAAAATAGGTGCGGTATGCGTGCCGCTGGACATCAGCCATCCCATTTACAGAAGCCAATTTATCATGCGAGACAGTGGTATGCGAATGCTTGTGACATCAAGGGATACGGGTATCGAGTTCGCGGGGAAACGCTTATTTATTGAAGACCTAGGGTCGGAAGAGGCACTCAATGATAATCAGAATGATCTTGTAAAGCCTTATGACAAGGCTTTTTTAATTTATACATCCGGTACAACCGGAAACCCAAAGGGTGCACTATTACATCATGGCGGGATTATAAATCATTGCTTAGCCAAGGCCGATATACTTGATATAAAGAGTTGTGACAGGATATGTAATAACTTCAGTTTAAACTTCGTTGCAGCTATTTGGCAGATATTTACTCCTTTGATTATAGGCGCAGAACTAGTTATTCATTCAGAAGCCGTGGAGAAAGATCCTACTGAGCAATTTATAAGAGCAAGCAGAGATGACATCACTATTTTGCAAGTAATCCCCTCTACATTAAGTGCTTATATCGATGGACTCAAGCAACGCCAGCCTATCCCTATGCCTAAGCTATGCCGCCTTGCACTCACGGCAGAGGAGGTCAGGCCTTATTTAGTAGACAAGTTTTATTCTTACTATAACATCCCGCTTGTTAACTGCTATGGGCAAACCGAATGCTGTGACGACACGCTCCATTATATGTTACCTATAAAAAACAAAACGGATGTGGTTCCTATCGGATTTCCGGCAAGGAACACACATGTATATATATTGGATAGGCATATGAATCTGCAACCAAAAGGGATTATAGGTGAACTATGCATCTCGGGTGATGGAGTCATCAATGGTTATTTTAATAACCAAAGCCTGACTGATAAAAAATTTATCCAAAACCAATATGAATACGGTGTGATGTATCGGACAGGCGATTTAGCAAAGCTAGGGGAGGATGGGGTTGTACACTATGCAGGAAGGGTTGACCATCAAGTTAAAATTAGGGGTAACCGAGTCGAATTAACAGAGATAGAGAATTATTTCATGAATATTCCGGGAATGCGAGCTGTTTCAATATTACCAAGGGGTGAGGATGCTAATAAGACACTGTGTGCGTATTTTGTTACAGAAAAGATTCAAACAGTAAATGAGATTAGAGGTTATTTGCTTGAGTTTCTTCCAAGCTATGCTGTACCTTCGCATTATGTCGTAATCGATGAAATGCCCATGACGCCAAGCGGGAAAATCGACAAGAAGAAACTTCATCGATTAGAGAGCAATGTAGCGGTTGGCAGTGCTTACGAAGCTCCTTCGGATACGGTAGAAAGAGAAGTTATGCGAATATGGGCGAAGAATTTAGAGCGAGAAGACATAGGGATAAATGATAACTTTTTTGACTTTGGCGGGCATTCTTTGCTACTCGCAAAAGTCATGGATTCGATAAACGAAGAGTTTGGATGTGGATTAAATATCACTGAGATGTTTCAACTTAATACTATTGCGCTCATAGCGAAACGAATAAAAAATACGGATACAGGGTTTGCGGATGATGATTCGTATTCTGAGGAGTTAACAAATAGTTATAAGCAAGATGGTGGCATCGCTATTATTGGTATGGCGGGACGCTTCCCTAAAGCAAACGGCATTGAAGCATTTTGGGAAAATGTTATTAACGGTAGGGTCTGCCTCTCGTTTTTTGATAAGTTTGAATCATCCGGATCAAAGGGCGAAGTCAGGGTCGGGGCATGGGGCGCGCTAGATAATGTGGATATGCTGGATGCAGAGTTTTTTGGCATATCACCTCGCGAAGCTGAGATTGCCGACCCACAGCAGCGTATATTTTTAGAATGTGCTTGGGAAGCACTTGAGAATGCAGGGTACAGCAATGAGAAATATGCTAAAAGTACGGGTGTTTTTGCGGGGGCGGGTATAAGCACATATATGCTTAAGAATTTGCAAAGTAATGAACATGTAGTGAAGGCAATGGGTAAATTTCAAATCTCAATTGGAAACGACAAGGATTATATCGCCACGCAAACTGCCTATAGGCTTGGGCTGTCAGGCCCTGCGGTAACGGTACAAACCGCCTGTTCCACATCCCTTACTGCTATCCATCAGGCATGCAGAGCCTTGGAAGGGAATGAATGCGATTTTGCTTTGGCTGGGGGAGCGCATATCGCGATACCTCAGGATGAAGGATATATATATGAGGAGGGTAGTAATCTGTCGCCCGATGGTCTATGCCGGACATTTGACGATGATGCACAGGGTACGGCCATGGGTAATGGTGTTGGGGTTGTGATATTAAAGCGTTATGCCGAGGCACTAAGGGATGGCGATAGTATTGTAGCGGTCATAAAGGGTTCGGCAATTAATAATGATGGCAGAGGCAAGGTCGGATTTACAGCGCCGGGAATAGATGGGCAGGCAGCAGTTATCCGAATGGCGCAGGAGAAAGCAGGCATACATCCAGAAGACATAGGGTATGTTGAGGCTCATGGCACGGCTACAAGATTGGGTGATCCGATAGAGATTGCGGCCTTGGCGAAGGCATTTTCCAAGGCCACTGCTAAAAGAGGGTATTGTGCAATAGGATCCCTCAAACCATCGACAGGGCATTTGGATGTGGCGGCAGGTGTAGCCAGTCTGATAAAGTCTGCTTTAACTGTCAAAACAGGGATAATTCCACCGTTACCGCACTTTATGCTACCAAACTCTGAAATATCGTTTGAAGAAACACCGTTTTATGTTAATAAGGATTTATCATATTGGGATAGCCGTGACGGGAAACGGGCTGCTGGCGTAAGCTCTTTCGGCATAGGCGGCACCAATGTGCATGTTGTGCTGGAAAAGGCCGAAACACCAAAACCGGATACATCCGGTAGATTAAAGCCATGTTTGCTCATGTTTTCCGCTAAGACGGCGGCGGCACTGGTAGAATATGCAAAGCGATTTTATAACTATATCAAAGAAAATCCCGATATACCATTGGATGATATTTGTTTTACTTTACAATGCGGTCGCATGTCTTTTCCTTACCGCACGGGTTTGGTTTGCGAAAGCCGTGAAGAAGCAATGGCGTTTTTGAGGTCGGTACAGGGGTTGAAGCATAAGCCTGTTCCGTCGGACGGTGCGGTGAAGGTGATATCTGATAGAGAGTGTGATCTGAGTGAACTAGCCACCAAATGGCTTGCAGGACATGACGTAGATTTTGAGCCGTATCATGAAGGGACGATGCGCAGGCGCATTCCGCTGCCTACGTATCCATTCCAAAGAACGCGCTACTGGATTTCTGAGGCACGGCCATCTGTAGACTCAAGAACAGATTATAAGGAAACGATTATGGAGCCGATCAAGGAACCGGAGGATGAATGGTATTATACGCCTGTTTGGAGGCGATCACACACATATGACCTGCTTGATGGCTCCCAGTGCTTTGATAGGAATCTGTTGATATTTTGCGATGAGAGTGGAGTGGGCGAGGCCCTCGCTAAAAGAGTCAATGCCGGGCCGGGTGCAGTGGTGGCGGTCATGAAGGGGGTTGCATTTAATAAACATTCGCCTTTTATTTACAGCATTAACCCTTCATCGAAAGATGATTATATGAGATTGATCTCCAATTTGCGTGAGGACAACATACATATCAAAACCATAGCACATCTGTGGAATATTGATGTTGCTCCCGCAGCCGGCACAAGGGAGGATATTTTTCTTGCAGAACAGTACAATGGTTTCTTTAGTCTGTTGTTTTTAGCAAAGGCTTTGTCGAAGCATTTTAGCCATGAGACTGAACTTTGGGCTATATCAAGATATACGAGCAGGGTATGCCAAGGCGATTCTATTTTGCCTGATAAATCAACGGCGATTGGCATTTGCAAAGTAATCCGGCAAGAGATCCCTAATATTTTCAGCCACAGCATAGATTTGGATTGCGGTGGAAAAGACTGGCTGAATAAAACCATTGACTGCTTGCTGGTTGAGATGGAGCAAAACGGGGATGAGTTGGCGGTTGCCTACCGCAATGGCGAAAGGTGGATTCAATTAATGGAGCCGATAGTACCAAAGCCATTGCGGGGCGGCGCTTCTTTTATCAATAACGGAGTATATATTTTGACAGGTGGGTTAGGGCGCATTGGTAGGGTATTGGTGAGAAAGATTTTATCAGGAACCAATGCGGTTATTGTACTGATTGGCAGAAACACATTGCCACATGAGGACGAATGGGAAGAGCATATGAGCGGGAATGGTGAATATACCGAAAAACTGGCCGCCCTCTGTGAGATGAGGGAATTTGCCAGATTGACCAATACCGGAAGTAAGATAACATATTTTAATGCCGATGTATGCGAAAAGAAAGATATCGAAAAAATATTCGATGAAGTTTACAGCATGTATGGAAGGATTGATGGCGTGATGCATTTGGCAGGCATAACCGGCCAAGAAGCAGTCAATTCCATAGATGAACTTGATGTGGAGGGTGCACTGATGCAATTCATGCCCAAAACAAAGGGTTTAATAAATATTGCTGAAATTTCGTCTGCATATGGCGTAGGATTTCTTGTGGCTGTTTCTTCTTTGTGCGCAATAATGGGAGGGCTTGGTTCGGCTGCATATGCTTCTGCAAATGCGTTTATGGATTCGTATGCACAAAATGCGCATTATCCGCTGATTAGTGTAAACTGGGAGGCTTGGAAGTCGGAAGGTCACGCCAAGTGGCTGGCATTGGATCAATATGCGATAACGGATGAAGAAGGCGAGAGGATTCTTGACAGGATTGTTTATATGCGCATACCACAGGTCATTGTTTCTTCCGGGCCGCTTAACACACGGATAAGGCGATGGACAGTACGACAAAAGAAAAACGTTAGCACTCAGGCTATAAGAAACCGGCGCAGAGAATTGGGAAACTCAAGCAGTATGCCATCATCGGCCACCGAGAGGTTGATTGCGCACATATGGGAAGAGATGCTGGGCATCGGCAGCATCGGTACTGAGGATAATTTCTTTGAGTTAGGCGGCCATTCATTGATAGCAACAAGGATTGTTGCCCAAATCCGGGATATTTTCAAAGTCGATTTCACATTTAGACATTTCTTTGACCGCCCCACTATTGGAGGGGTGTATGAGATATTGATGCAGATGCCTCTGTTAGAGGCTGCAGCGGACAAAATTGCAGAGGTATATCTAAGTGTTGATGGTTTGAGTGATGACGAGGTAAGCATGCTGCTTGATTCTCAGGTTTATCCTCAATAGAAAGGTGGCAGGCTGTTCATGTCGGATAGATTAAAGGTCTATGAGTTCCTTTTACAAAAAAGTGGTTTGGGTATGCCGGGGGCTAAATGGATCCCTAAATCTCCAGAAAGCGACGCGTACCCCACTTCATTTGCACAGCAACGCCTGTGGTTTATGCACAAATTGGATCCTAATGGAGTGTCTTTCAATATTCCGCTTGCTGTTAAATTGGTTGGTAGGGTTGACCATAATGTACTTAAGTTCAGCATTGGGAATGTTATCCACCGTCATGAGATTCTGCGGACCGTGTTTATTGAAAAACAGGGGATTCCCTATCAAGTTGTGCAGGATGATTATGAATTTGAGTTTATCACTAATAATGCAGGGGACCGATATATCTCCGAAGAGGAACTAAATCAAATCCTCAAGCGCGAAGCAGAGAAACCTTTTTGTCTTGAAGAGGGGCCTTTGTTGCGTGTAATGCTTTATTGCATAAACGACGAGGAGTCGATTTTATTGATTACTATGCATCATATAGTGATGGATGGATGGTCGCTTCGAATTTTGATAGATGAGTTAGTGGCGCATTATAACAGCGGCTTAAATGGCGGGCTCCCGGACATGCCGGAACTAACAATCCAATACCGTGATTATGCGTTCTGGCAGCATGAGGATGAGGCGCAAAGGCAGGATATTGCGGATTTGGCCTTTTGGAAGACATATTTGGATGGTATGCCACCGATGCTAGAACTTCCGTTTGATTTCAAGCGGCCGCAGACCCAATCCTCAATGGGTAGCACTGTTCCGTTTAAACTGGGTGAGGCCCTAGCTATACGCATCGAGGAGATAGCTAAAGCCAATGCATGTACGGTTTTCATCGTGCTAGTGGCGGTATACAATCTTTTGTTACATAAAATGACTATGCAAAAGGATATTGTGATCGGCATACCCATGGCAGGGAGAGAGCAAAAGCAGCTCGAGCAATTGATAGGTTTTTTTGTTAATACAGTGGCACTAAGGAGCAAAATCGACCAACGGCTTACTTTTTTTGAATATCTGGAAATTGTGAAGGAGAATGCGCTCGAGGTATATGCTCATCAAGGGTTGCCATTTGAAAAACTCGTTGCAGAATTAAATATTGACCGCAGCGTACAGCATGCACCGATTTTTCAAACCATGTTCTCATTTCAAAATACGCCAGCATCGGACTATGTCTTAACCGGTGTATCCATGCAACCGATGCAGGTTGATTTAGGGTATTCGCAATATGATCTGTCGGTTACAGTATGGAAAAGCGGAAGCGTATACGAAGGCACATTTGAGTACAGCAAGGATTTATTCATCCGGCAATCGGCTGAGAAGATAGCCTTTTTATATCATAATTTATTGTCGGCAGTTGTGCATTCTGGTCATATACCTATGATGCAGTTCGGGCTTCTTACAAGCGGGGAACAGAAGATGATGCTAGCCGGGTTAAATGAGCATTGCGTTACTGGGTCCGTTTATGGAAGCGGGATGGTTGGCCGCTTTAGAAATCAGGTTAGAGCGCAGCCACATGCTGTTGCTCTTTATTATTTGGATCAAACCATTAGCTATCAGGAACTGGAGTGTAAGGCTGGTATGCTTGCCGGAAAATTGGTTGATTGCGGCGTTGGGCCGGATGCTATCGTTCCGATTTGCGCAAACGCATCAATTGAATTGATAGTGGGCTTGCTGGGTGTCCTGATGGCAGGGGGTATATGCGCGCCGATTGATCCTGCCTATCCGCAGGAACGGATACGCCATATCCTGAAGGACACCAAGGCATCGGTGATGCTGGTTCAGGAGCAATTGATGCAGAATTTTGTCACCATAGATTCTTATGGCGCTCAGGTGTTGAGTTTAGGAATCGATTCGCTTAATGGAAGGTATGTATGTAAGGAAAGTCGGCCTGAAGGTTTAGCCTTTATTATTTATACTTCTGGGACCGAAGGCGTACCCAAAGGAGTTATGCTTAAAAATGAGGGCATCGATAATCTTATTCAATCATTCATAGATTCCTATCATCCCAAACCTGACGACAGGCTTATGCCGCTGACATCGGTTGCGTCCGCAAGCTTTATAGGCGAAGCATTCCCGATCCTAGCGGGCGGAGGTGCGCTTGTCCTACCCGACAAGCAGGTGTTTGCATATGATGGTTTAATGCGAGCTATTAATGAAAACAGCGTAACAATAATCAGCACCGTCCCATCTTTCATAGCAAAAATGAATAAGAGAGGGATGGGTGCCGGCATATTGCGTTTAATTTTGTGCGGCGGGGAAAGGTTGCTTCCTTCGCAAGTTGACAACCTTATCAAAACCGTAACAATCGTAAACGGTTATGGACTTACAGAGGCAAGCGTATGTTCCACATACTATATCTTGGATGAGAATAATCTTGATGCACATGAGGTTGTCCCTATCGGGAAACCCATCGCGAACACGGATGTTCTGCTATTGGACGAAGGCTTGAATCTTGTCCCAGAAGGCTGTTGTGGCGAGATATATATATCCGGGGCCGGATTGGCGCAGGGATACTTTAACGCGCCGGAACTGACTGCGGCACGTTTTATACCCAACCCTTTCTCAAGCGGGTCGGTTATTTTCCGTAGCGGAGATATGGCGGTAAGGCTAGCTGACGGGAATCTGCGCTATATAGGGCGGATGGACAAACAAATAAAAATTAGGGGTTATCGAATCGAAACCGAAGAGATAGAAAACAAAATAAACGCCATGGATGGGGTTCAGGATTGCTGCGTGGTGCTGTGCGATAGCGGTGATGGCCGGGGTGAGGAGAAGCTGCTAGCTTACGTTGTTCCAGTACCCGGTCACGAGCCGTCCTTGCAGGGAATCCGCAAGAGGCTTGTGAAGTTCTTTCCTGCTTATATGATTCCTTCAGGGTTTGCCTTCATTGATTATATACCGCTCACTACGAACTATAAGGTGGATATATCAAAATTGCCTAAACAGGAACAGCAAAATGAAAACATTACTGGGTCAGTTCCTCGTAACCGGTTGGAAGCTGAGATATGTGAGGTATGGAAGGAAGCCCTTGGCCTAGATAGTGTAAGCATAAACGAAAACTTTTTTGATTTGGGCGGGCACTCACTTATGCTGATGCAGGTGTATGAAAGGCTACGTGAACTGAGAATATCGGAAAAGGAGTTTATGGTTATAGATTTGTTCAAATACCCTACTGTCGAACTGATAGCGGAATTTATTAGAGGGAGCGGGCAAGATGAAACATACCAAGCTGTAGGGAACCGTATGGAGAAGAGGCGGATGGCATTGAGCAGAAGCTGGAGCAGCGAAAATAGGCTCTGATAAATGGTGAGGTGAGAGATATGGAAGCAGTGGCAATCGTTGGAATGGCAGGGCGTTTTCCTATGGCAAAGGATATCGGCCAATTTTGGAATAACATAGTAGACAAGAAAGAATGCATTTCATTTTACAGTGATGAGGAATTGGTTAACATGGGCATCTCAGCGAGTTTGCTGTTGGACCCGAACTATGTAAAGGCACGTGGTCATTTGAATGGGATCGACCTTTTTGATGCCGATTTTTTTAAGATAAGCCCCAGTGAGGCGGAATTGATGGATCCGCAGCATAGGTTATGCCTAGAATGCGCATGGGAGGCATTGGAGGAGGCGGGATACGATTCAGAGCGGTATGGCGGGAAAATTGGTGTTTTCGTAGGCGAAAGCATGAATACGTATCTTTTGATGAATGTGTTCCCAAAGTTTAAGTATAACTTCATCTCCACAAACAGTTTACAGGCTGCCATCGGAAACGATAAAGACAGCTTAGCTACCACCATTTCCTACAAGATGAATCTTACCGGTATTTCTGCAGTGGTGCAGACATCATCATCAACCTCTCTTACAGCTATATGTGTAGCAAGCCAAAGTATCCTCACACACCAGTGCGATATTGCGCTTGCCGGAGGGATTTCAATAGGAGTGCCGTTGAAGAGTGGTTATTTATACGAGGAAGGCGGGATTGTATCACGTGATGGGCATTGCCGTCCGTTTGACAAGGATTCCAGCGGATTTGTACCAGGTAATGGGGTAGGCATAGTAGTTTTGAAGCGGCTTTCCGAAGCAATAGAGGATAGAGATCATATCTACGCCGTGATAAAGGGCTTTGCAGTAAACAATGACGGGTCGAGAAAGGTCAGCTACAGCGCCCCAAGTGTTATGGCTCAGGCAGAAGTCATAGTTGAGGCGCAGGCGATGGCAAATATATCGCCCTCTCAGATAGGGCTTGTTGAAGCCCATGGGACAGGTACAACGATGGGAGACCCTATCGAGGTATCCGCGTTGATTGAAGCTTTTGGTAAAAGCGGAAAAGGTTATTGTGCAATTGGGTCTGTTAAGGCTAATATCGGGCATTTGGATACAGCGGCTGGGGTTGCCGGCCTTATTAAAGCGAGCCTTGCGCTTAAACATAAAACATTGCCGCCAAGTATAAACTACCGTGCGGCAAACCCATTGATTCCCTTTGAAGATAGCCCGTTTTACGTTAATACGGAGACAAAGCCGTGGGAAGCGAGCGACATACGTTATGCCGGGGTCACATCGCTTGGCATGGGTGGAACGAATGCGCATGTAGTATTGCAGGAGTGGCCGGAGCGGAGGAAAGTCAGTCCTGGGCGGGAATGGGGTGTGATGACGGTTTCTGCCAAAACTAAAACGGCACTGAGGCGGCAATTAATGAATATGCTGGATTTTGTGGTGACCAACGGTAAAGCGAAGGATTATCTGGACGATGCGGCATATACGATGAATACCGGAAGACGAGTGTTCCCATATCGCGAATACATCGTTTACCATACCAAGGACGGGCTAGTTAAGCAAATAGAAGACAAAGTGGAACAGGTAAAAGACTATCGGCCAATTAGGAAAAACGAGCAAGTAGTGTTTATGTTTTCTGGGCAGGGAAGCCAATATTCCAAAATGGCTCAAGGACTGTATCAAAGCGAACCTGTTTTCCGCAAATCAGTAGAGTTATGCAGAAAGCATATTAATGAGATTATCAATATAGATATTTTGGAACATGTTTTTGCAGACACGCAAACAATAAATGAAACGCGGCTGGCACAGCCAGCCTTGGTTACAATAGAGTATGCCATGGCGCAGCTTATGATGTCGTGGGGGATAAAACCGCAGGTAATGATAGGGCACAGCATAGGGGAATATGTTGCGGCATGCTTAGCTGGAGTGTTTACCTTGGAGGATGCGCTTCGGATAGTGTGCCTAAGGGGGAGGATCATCAGTGAACTTGGCTCCGGAGCAATGCTCGCAGCACGGTTAGATGAAGCCAAAGCACAGAACTGTGGGGATGGGTGTTCTATTGCAGCAGTTAATTCGCCTGACATGCTGGTGTTTGCAGGAACATTTGACGAAATAGACAGGCTTGCCAGAAAACTCGAGGCGGATAAGGTATACAATAAAAGACTAAAAACATCTCATGCATTCCATTCGCATATGATGGAGCCGGCAATGGCCGAGTTTCGCAACGAGATGAATAAGATTGTCTTATCGGCGCCTTCGATTTCTTTTATTTCGGGGCTAAGCGGAAAATACGCAGGAGAGGAAGTTTGCGAAACAGAGTATTGGGTAAGGCATTTAAGGGAAACCATTCGTTTTGGCGATGGGATGAAAACTCTATTGGACGATGGCTACAGGCTTTTTGTAGAAATGGGACCAGGGAACGGTTTGTGTACATTCGTAAGTCATTATGAGAAACAGTATGATATATATCCTCCCACCGCAACAATACGACACCCTAACGAAGAAATCGAGGATGACGAGAAACTTATGAATGCGCTTGGGCAGATATGGATGGGAGGTGCAGAACTTAATTGGGATTTGTTTTATGCTAATGAGAAGCGATACCGCTTACCTTTGCCCACATATCCGTTTGAGCATAAACGATACTGGATAGATATTAATGATGAAAACGTACAAAGGTTAGAAGAACCGGAGTATCAGTTTGATAAAAATATTAAACCGTTGCAGATAACGACCTTTGCGGAAGCATGTACATCTGTAAGCGAGGTTTGGAAAGAACTGCTTGGGATAGAGGATATTGAGGAAAATGAAAGCTTCTTTGATGTCGGCGGTGATTCGATAATGTTGATAAAGCTCCACGCAAGGTTTCAGACATTGTTTCCCGGTGTGTTTGTATTAACCGATTTATTTGCGAAAGTAACCGTCAAAGAACAGGCAGAAGCCGTCCTTGCTCATGGAGCCGGAGATAAGCCTGCGGACGGAAACGCAACGTTTGATAGACTTGTCAAAAGTATAGTGGATGGCGAGTTGGATTTAGATGAGGCGGTAAAGCAATGGATAAATTAATCCGCTTTATTTTAGAAGAAACAGCCGCCAAACGAATGGATTTAAAAACAGGCAGTAGCCTTATTGAAATGATAAGGAGAAATATACAGCCTGAAACTCAGGATATAGCTATCATAGGAATGGCGTGCAGACTTCCCTTTGCTGATAGCGTGGAGGCTTTTTGGGGTAATATTTCTAAAGGGATTAATTGCGTTACTTCCCTGCCCCAGAGCCGGAGAACTGACTGCGAGGATATAAGGGCGCATTCGTATCTTAGGGATAGGGATGTTGTATATACACATGGGGGATATCTTGATGCCATAGATGGTTTTGATTATCCTTTTTTTAAACTTACCGCATCAGAAGCCGCCATGATGGATCCCAATCAGCGTCTGTTTTTGGAAACCGCTTGGTGTGCATTGGCGGATTCGGGTTACGCCGGCATACGTAAAAAAGGGTTGAAGATCGGTATATATGCTATCACCAGCAATACCAATGTCTATGGGGAATTGGTTTCAAGGTTTTATGGAAGCGAACCCGATGCTATCATCGGGAATTATGCATCCATGACTCCGTCGCGTTTGGCTTATTATTTGGATTTGCATGGGCCGGCAGTTCTGATGGATACATCCTGTTCGTCATCGTTTTCTGCATTGCATATAGCAAGCCGTGCCGTATGCGACAGTGATTGCGACATTGCCGTTGTTGGTGGGGTAAACCTCAGGGCACTCTCTATAGCGCAAGTGTGGGATTTGGGGGTGGATGCTTCGGATTATGCCACCAAAGCCTTTGATGAAGCGGCGGATGGAGCTGTTTGGGGAGAGGGTGTTGGGGTGGTTGTGATACGCCCGCTTATCAAGGCAACTTCCGCCAGAGACCAGATATATTCAATTATAAAGGGAAGCGCAATGAACCATGATGGCCGGTCTATAGGCATAACTGCGCCTAATGTTGATGCGCAGGAGGCCATGATTACCGAGGCATGGCAAAGGGCAGGAGTCAATCCCGAGACCATAAGCTATATCGAAATGCACGGGACAGGGACTAAGCTTGGAGACCCTATCGAATTTCAGTCGCTCAAATCTGCATTTGAAAAGCATACGAAAAGAAAGCAGTTTTGTGCAATAGGAACCGTCAAAACTAATATTGGGCATTTGGATGGGGTTTCCGGTATGGCTGGGCTTATTAAATCTGTTATGGCGCTTCGTCATAAAAAGATACCGCCTTTGCTACATTTCCATTTGCCAAACAGCCTAATGGATGTTGAGGATTCCCCTTTTTACATAAACACAAGGCTTGAGGAATGGGAAAACGGCAATCAGCTTCGCCGTTGCGGCATCAATTCATTTGGGTTAAGTGGCACGAACTGCCATGTTGTACTGGAAGAATATGTGGACAATCGTAATTGTGAAAACGAGGGATTGGGTATACTTACTCTTTCTGCGGCTGGCATCGAGCCGCTACGGAAGCTTATTGAAAGCTTTGCCGTTTTCTTGCAAGGTGAGGACGTTTCATGGCTGGATATATGTTTCACCGCTTCGGCGGGAAGGGATCATTATCGCTACCGGGTAGCGGTAACGGCGCACACTACAAGGGAGGCAGCCGAAAAGCTTAGGAAGATAGATTTATCGGATATATCGGCAATGCCCGATGGTGTTTTGTACGGTGATATACGCACGTCTAAGAATGTGGAAAAACCATCAGATGATATATCGTTACTGCAAGATTTTTCACAGCGGTATATTACGGGAGCATATATAGACTGGCAAAGTGTTTATCCAAATCAGCGCATCGTGAGTCTACCGCAATATCCATTCGACCGAAGACGTTGCTGGGTAACACTTCCTGAACCTGAACCGTTAGCACAGACTGTGGATATGAAGGACGAACTTTTATTTAAAATGACATGGAAGGAGAAGCAGGCCGCATATTCACTGAAACCGCCATTAAAATCAGGTAACTCAGACACAGAATCCAGACTCTTAACCATCATGATAAACAGGGGAGTAGATATAGCTGACCAAACCAAAAGAGAGTTGGAGGGGCGGGGGCATATGGTTGTGGTGATGGATAATGAAACTCTGGATTCCGTGGACGAATGTCGGCGGTTTTTTGATTCGCTTGGGCCGGCCGGTCAAACACGGATACTGTTTTTCAGTGCGGAGTATCGCAGAGTCGAGAGTTTACCTGAGCTTGAAAAGACACTACAAGACGGTGTATATAGCTTTTATAGGCTGATGAAGGGAATGCATGAAAGCAATTTTAACGGTAAGGTTAAGATAACAATAATCGCAAACGAGGTGAACAGAGTATCACCAGACGGCAGATGCAGTCCTGAAAATGCGGCTTTGGCGGGGCTTGGTAAGGTTGTCAACTTTGAAAATGCATTCATTCATACCCGCTGCATTGATATCGACGGCACAGTGACCACTTCGCAACTTGTTGATGAGATTTTCTGTGATGAAGAACTGTATTTCACGGTGATGCGGGACGGGAAAAGGTATATACAAGAATTAAAACCTGCGGGGCAGAATACAAACTTGAGCAGTAATAGCAAATTACGGCCAGAGCCACTGCTGCCAGCGGCCCGGTGTAAATCGTCTGGACCAATTATATTCCGTGAGAAAGGGACATATCTCATAACCGGCGGACTAGGCGGAATTGGTCTAGAAATAGGCAAATGGATAGCGGATAAGGCAAAGGTCAACTTTATTTTCTTAAACCGCACGCCCATGCCGCAACGAAGTGAATGGGAAAACTTAATTAACAATGGGGATGAGAAAACAATAAAAAAGATTAAAGCCATATTGGAAATGGAAATCCGCGGTTCTGTGGTGGAGTGTTTTGGTGTGGATGTTGCTGATTTGCAACAGGTTGAGGATGCTGTAAGTGCTGTAAAACAGAGGTTTGGGTGCATAAACGGGGTAATCCATGGAGCGGGCGTTGCAGGGGCCGGTTTTCTTGTAAATAAAGAGGAGATTGAAATTGAGAGGGTACTCCGTCCAAAAATATTTGGGACTTTTGTTATTGATTATGTGACAAAAGCGGAACCCCTTGATTTCTTCATTTTGTTTTCTTCTGGAACGTCATTGTTTGGCGACCCGGGAAACGGCGATTATATGGCGGCTAACTCATACCTTGACGCATATACAAATGTCAGACAAGGGAACGGCAGAACGTTGATCATAAGCTGGACAGGATGGAAAGAAACCGGCATGGCCAAGGACAATAATGTGAACACAGATGCCGCATTTATCTCAATGCCAACGGAACTGGCTTTGAAGGGTTTTGCCAAAACCTTGGAAAACGAAGCGGATCATCTGATTATCGGCAAGCTTAATTGTAAGCAGGCAACAGCTGAGCAAATGCGGCAATGGAAGATCCCATTCGCTCTATCGCAAGAAATCAGTGAGATTCTACGCTTGAGTTGGGACTTACATGGCAGTGAGACCAATAACGCCAGCCCGGTTACGCTAGAGGGTGATGATATCCCGCATTGGGAAACTGCTCATATCATCGCACAAGCCTGGGGACAGGTTTTTGATACAGACAACCTACATGTTGAAGATAATTTTTTTGATTTGGGCGGCAATTCAATAATGGCGGTGCAGGTCACCGTAAAGCTACTGCAGTACGAATTAGACATCAAGGAAATCATACAAAATCCTACCATCGGTATGCTGACAAAACATGTTGTAACAAAAGATGCTAATAATGTCGCAAGGCATATTGTCCATATAGAAAATGAATTATCAAGTTTTACACCGGGAGCGGTTGCACAAAAGTATGTATCTGAGGGTATCGTCCCATTCAACGATGTGTTGTTCAAGGATTGTTTTTACAATGGTTTTTTTTCAGCAGCATCGCATATCGGGGTCGATGTTCGTGCGTTTATGCTTTATGATTTTCCGCTCTGCCGCTTGGGGACGACGCAAGATGGCATGTGTTTAGATATTTTGTATGAAAGTTCTATGGATATGCAAAAGATAGCAGAAAACAAGGGAATCGCCGTGAAATCATCGCGAATCGGAAATGATAGGCTTATTGATGAACTGCGGCAAGCTTTAAGTCGAGGATGTTTGGCAATGGTAAGAGTGGATGCCTTTTATCTTCCTATGCGGACAGATGTCTATCAAAATATACATTGGAACCATTCGTTGCTCGTATATGGATATAATAATGCTAAAGAGCAATTTAACATTTTTGAGCATGACAGTATGAACAGCTTGAATTATCGTCCCCAAGTATTGGGGTATGCAGAGATGCGGGAAGCTTCCCAAGGCTATTTGGATCATTTTTACAAGTCTATCAAAGAGTTGCCGCTTTATATTATCAGTGCGAAGAATGATGTTGATAAACACAAACATACCCAAGCCGAACTGTTTACAGTTTATATGGAAGAGTTGACGAAGTCGTGGGATAAGGTTTCATTAAACGCGGAAAACATGAAAAAATATGGGGATTATTATACAAATTTAGAAGGAAACCCCTTAAGAGCGCATCAGCAGTTCAAATTTATGATTAATGAATTATTAAAGATGAAATTATTTGAAAAGTATCGGTATAACATTATTGGGATAAAAGATGGGGGTTGCGTGGACTTCATAGAAAAGAGCATAAAGCTTATTAATTGGATCCTCTTCCGCATCGAGTCTGTTGAAAAACGGAATGAGAGCCTAACTAACAGTGATGTAGCAAAGATGCTCACACGGCTGGCTACAGCAGAAGATGGGTATTGTAGCGGGACTAAGCAAATGATCGAGGAAGGATGTTGGTCTTGAGTAAGTATGGCATTATTTTCCCTGGCCAGGGTTCCCAATATGTTGGTATGGGTAAAACGGTTTGTGAACAGTATCCTATTGCTGATAATATTTTTAATGAAGCCAATGAGATATTAGGTATGGATATTAAAAACATTTGTTTTAACGGAAAGGCAGGCATATTAAACCGTATAGAGCATGCTCTTCCTGCAATTTTTATCACCAGTGTTGCTGTTTACCGAGCTTTCGAGCAGGAGTACGCAGCAAGCCCGTCAGCCGTCGCCGGGCACAGCCTTGGTGAGTACGCAGCACTTACAGTTAGCGGGGTGTTATCATTTAATGATGCATTGAAGCTTGTAAAGACAAGAAGCGACCTTGCTATAGGAGTCCGTGAAGGAACCATGAGCATAATTGATAATTATGATGTGGCCAAGGTTAAGGATTTACTAAAAGAACGCGAAAAAGAACTAAATGCAGGCGAATTTGTTATGGTAGCTTGCGATAATGCTGAAGACCAGTGTGTGATATGCGGTTCGCAACAGGCTGTATCGGAAATTGAAAATATACTTGCCGGCAAAGGAGTTACAATAACTCCTATGATTTTCAGCCCGCCGTTCCACTCTCCATATATGGAGTCGGTTAGTGCAATTCTTAGGCAAGAACTTGATAAGGTTGACAAGAGCAACTTCGGATTTCCTGTATATTCCAATGTATTGGGGGCTAAGTATCCACATTTAGAAGATATACCTGATTTATTAGCAAGGCAGGTAGCTGAGCCCGTTTTGTGGAGGCAAACGGTGGAGAGCATGTTTAGTGACGGAATACATACTTTAATCGAGGTTGGACCACAAACGATATTGATGGATTTGCTACGCAGATCGCATATCAGCAGATATAAAACTTTGTTATCGTTCACCCACAGGCATGAGAATCTGACGCTTAGTGATTTTTTTTCAGTAAATGCCCGACAAAAACGGAGGAATTATGATATCACTATCGTCACGAAATGCCTTGCAGCAGCAGTTTCAACAAAAAACATGAACTGGGACAACGAAGAATACACAAAAGGAGTTATCGAACCCTATGCAAAAATAAAAAGCATTCAAATGAAATTACAACAGGAGCGAGAGTCTCCTACAGAAGATGAATGTATTAAGGCGGTAATGATGCTAAAATCCGTTTTGGTGACAAAGAAAGTCCCACAGGAAAAATGGAGTCTGATCTGGGATTATGTGTTTGAAGGAGAGGATTTGTCTATCCGTGAGAGGCTTGGTATATGATTTAACTAATAATGAAAGATGGGTGTATGGATGATGCAAGGAATCAATGAAAAAGTCAGGGCATTTGTTATCAGGTTTTGTACACATAAGGAGATACAAGACACTGATAATCTTTTTGAACAAAAGATAGTAAACTCCTTATTCTCGATGCAGTTAGTCATGTTCGTAGAAAAGGAGTTTTCAATTCAAGTAGAAAATGATGATTTAGAGATATCTAATTTTTGCAGCATAGATGCCATTACTCGTTTTATCTCTAAGAAGCTAAAGATAGAGAGGTAAACATGAAAAAGATTAAATGTGTTGTTTGGGATTTGGATAACACGCTTTGGGACGGGATATTAATGGAGGATAAGGAGGTGGTGCTAAGGCCCGTTGTTGTGGAGGTTATAAGAGAACTTGACAAAAGAGGGATTTTAAATTCGATTTCCAGCAAGAATGATTTTACAACAGCGGTGAGGAAGTTGGAGGCTTTTTCGATTGAAGGCCTTTTTTTGTATCCGCAGATTAACTGGAATCCCAAGTCGGTCTCATTAAGCCGTATATCAAAGGATTTGAATATTGGTATCGATACATTTGCATTCGTCGATGATCAGGCTTTTGAAAGAGATGAAGTGGCGTTCACACATCCCGAAGTCATGTGCATCGCTGATGATAAAATAGGTGAAATACTTAACAGGCAGGAGTTTTGCCCGCGTTTCATCACCGAAGATTCAGCTATGCGCCGGACTATGTATCAAAACGAGATAAAACGAAAGCAGGCGGAGGAAGCTTTCACAGACATCCAAGAAGAATTTTTGAAGTCGCTTGATATGATATTGGAGATAAGAGAGGCTCAGGAAAACGACCTCAAGCGCGCAGAGGAACTTACCGTGCGCACAAATCAATTAAATACGACAGGTATCACTTATTCATATGATGAGCTGAAAGCTTACATGAAGGATCCTAACCATAGGCTGTACATAGCATCCTTGGAGGACAAGTATGGGGCATATGGCAAGGTGGGTATCGCTTTAGTTGATTGCAGGGATTGTTGGCGCATTAAGCTCTTTCTCCTTTCATGCAGGGTGATGTCAAGAGGGGTTGGGCCGGTGTTTTTAAATTATTTAATATCTGAAGGAATGAAAACCAAAAAACCTGTGCAAGCGGAATTTATATCAAACAATAAAAACCGGATGATGCTGATTAACTATCGAATGATTGGGTTTACTAAATTAAGAAATCAAGGCGATGTTGAGATCATGGAGTATAAGGGATCGTTTACGAGTAGTCCGCCGGACTATTTAAGCTTGGTAGTATAGTATTTGTATAGGAGTTGACATGGAAAGGATTAAGCTGATTTGCATACCTCACGCAGGAGCCGGTGTGAACTATTATTCTCTGTTAAAAAAAAGGTTATTACCCGAGATAGAGATATGCCCCATTGAGCTTCCAGGCAGAGGGCGAAGAGCCAGAGAGTCCCTGATTGAGGAGTTTGACTTAGCAATAGAGGATTTATTCAAGCAAGCGGCATCGATATGTCACAAAGAGAGGAGGTATGCAATATTTGGACACAGCTTGGGGAGTGTATGCGCTTACGAACTTGCCCATATGCTGGCCGAGCGCGGGTATGGATCCGCAAGTTATTTGTTTTTATCCGGGCAGGCACCAGTTGACCATTTTGTCATGGAAAAGAAACATGAAAAGGTTAATGACGAGTTTAGGGAAGATATTGTGCAACTCGGCGGAGTTGCGGAAGAGATTATGGCACATGGCGAACTTGCGGAAATGATGATGCATATCGTGCTGGCTGATTTTAAAATAATGCACAGTTACAGGTATCAAAGCCGCCCCGTTAAGCTAGGTTGCGATATTATCACTTTCAATGGAGAGGAGGACCCTTATGTTAGTCCAAATATAATAGGGATGTGGGGCTACCACACAACGGGGGTACATCATCAATACATGTATGAAGGAGGACATTTTTTTATTAATCGTTGGATAAGAGACATTGCGTCTAAGATTAATAAAGCGATTATGGGGGTGAATTATGAGAACGGAGCTGGGCAAGGTTAAAAAGATTCCGCCATATTTATGCATCAATGCCGAGAAAGAAGGGGCCTTTGTTTTTCATGAAAAGGCTCGGAACATTACGAAAACGCAAACGATCCTTGTGGTGGAGCCGCATCCTGATGATGGTGCGCTTTCAATGGGTGGGTATTTGTTTAACAGATATCTTGCAGGGGACAGGCTGATAAGCGCAGTGATTTTCATGCAAGAAGGCGAAATAGGCAAGCAAAGACAAAGCGAGACCGAATTTGTATGGAAAGCCGTATTAGAAGGGGATTGTCATTATCTTAATCTGCCTGACCAAGACCTCAATTTGACTAACGGCGAAGGTATCCGCATCAATCGCCAAGCGAAGGATATCGTCAATCAAGTTTGCGAGTATGTATCGGGTCTGATATGTGAATACAGCCCGGACATTGTTATTTTCCCTATGGGGATAGGTGAACATCCGCACCATACAATTGCTAATATGTGCTTTAGGCTTATTTATAGCACGCATACAGCTTGCCAATATATGTTTTATGAGGATTTCCCTTATTCCGACCTATCCCGCATTGCGTATATACGGCCAGTGTACCGTATTTGCCGTCAGTTTAGGATTATAAAGGAATATCATTGCATTAGTGAAACGATTCTGGATAAGGTCAATCTTATTATGGCGTATCAATCACAGCATACTAAGACATTTGACGAAGTGAAGGGTACGCTAAGCGACTATGGTGAAGCAATACTATATGAGGGGATTGTAGAAGGTAATCCCTTACCTAAAAAAGGCCTATATGAAAGGCTATGGAAAATGAAGCGAGGTGATGGATAAAATAATGGTGAAAGAGGAGATTGTTAGCATATTTAAGAGACTGTGGCCAGATCTAGATATAACGGACTTGGAAACGGATGGCGGCATGCAAGGTATTGAAATAGATTCTGTTGAGTTCATCACCTTGATTGTTGAAATAGAAAAACAATTCGGCATAGAGTTTGAAGATGAGCACTTGGACTTGGAAACATTCGATAACTTGCAAAGCGTATGTGACTATGTACAGTTAAAAGTCGATGCTTTGTCATAGACGAGAGTAAAGGAGGAAAAATACTTTTGAATTATTCAATTGACCAACAAACTAGGGTGATTTTAAGCGAGAAAACACCTTTGAAAGTGGATTTCGATAGGATTCAATCTTGCGAATCTTTGTCGGGACTAGGTATTAACTCAATCGATTTCATAAAGGTTGCGGTAGAGATAGAAGTTGTTTTTGGGATAACTATAAGTGAAGATGATTTGGATCTTGAGAAGCTGGACACAATTGACGACATTGTTAAATTCGTCACCGAGCAAATGAGTATTCGGAAATGATACAGTTGGCATTTGTAGATGAAGCTCCTTGTGTTTATGCCGCATTGGCAACGGTATGCTATTATCATGGGATTGTATATGATTATATATTTACGGGACTATGGGGCTTTAATTACTTACAAGATGGTGAGGGCAATATCGGTAACAGGATTTCCTTGGGGATTAACAATGACGTTGGCGAGGAGATCCTAGAAAAGAAAGCGAAAATCATCATACACAATTATGAAATCAAATCAAAGGAGGAATTATATCAGATCATAGTTGAAAGGCTAAACCAATATATGCCTGTTATCATTTCATCGGATTTGTTTTGGTGTCCCTGGTCTGAAGCATACCAAAAATACAGTTTTCAACATTTTTATATAATCATTGGCATGGACATACAATCAAGGAAAATAATCTGTATGGATCCGTATCTTAAAAAGAATGAAGTTGTATTAGATGAAAATACGTTTTGGCAGGGATACAAAGGATGCCTACTGTATAAAAGGGACGCTGATACCTATGAAGTTAATGAGACCTTTATGCTTGATAAATTGCATGAAGTTGCCGGTAAGAATTGTGAGACAAATATATTTTCTCAAATGCGGCAATTTGCATATGATATTTCTTACGTAGATTTTAAACGTGAAATAGGCGAAGGACAGGATTTATATTCGGTATTGTTATTTCACAATATCAAAGAACTGGCAATTTGCCGTAGATCCTTTAAGAAGGTGCTGACTCGTATCAATGACAAGCATACCCGGTATCACGATGCATTGGAGCGTTTGGATGAATCGATCAAATTATTCAAAAAGACTCATCTAAATTTGATAAGATATTCGCTTGCGAAGGATTACTCGGATGATGTGAAGCAATGCTCATCGTGGATTAACGACATTGCTGACATAGAGGAAAAAATGGCGCATATTCTGAGTGGCGGTTAATACGGTATTCGTCTGTGGAAGGAGTAATAGAATGGATGGTCTTTCTCTGTATGGCCGCGTTTTGCGACAGGCTAAGCTGACCCCTAATAATATAGCAGTACAGCATGCGGAGGGTACGATTACCTATGATGGGTTAATCAAAAAGGCTGATGCCTACGCAAGATATTTACTGCGCAGTAGAATGGGGCCAAACAATGTGGTATGTATGTTGATGGAAAGGTCTATCGACATGATTGCGTGTACAATTGGGGTGTTGCAAGCGGGTGGGGCCTACATGCAGCTAAACCGGGCGATGCCCGGCGATATGATGCATGAATTGTTTAGATCCCTTGATCCCGTCATTATCGTAGATGAGGCGTTTGAAGCATTGATTGCGCATCCAATGAAAATTTTATCAAATGATATCATTGAATCAATAATGGAATCCGGCGGAGTTGCCAGTATGCCCGTAAGCATAGAACGGAGCAGTGACCAACTGGCGTATTTGGTATATACGACAGGGACAAGCGGAAAACAGAAGGTAATCATGGCCGAAGACAGGAATATCATACATTATATTGATAGGTACACCGAAATATTTGATATCACGCAAGATGACCGCTCGTTACAGCAATCACCGTGTTATTATGATAGGTTTTCGGAAGAAGTATTTTCCATGTTGTTTAATGGAGGAACCATTATTTTGCCTCAGGATAGTGAGTTATTGAACCCCAGACTCATTAAGAAGGTGATAGCGAGATACGGTGTGACTATAATGGGCATAACTCCTCTTATGCTTAGTGCAATAAACAGCGAGGCAAGCGATGGCATGGAATCTATGCGCTATTTTATAAGTACCGGAGATGTCCTAAAACTCAGGCAGTATAATAATCTAGTTAAGCATACAAGGATTATTAATATGTATGGGCCATCTGAGACGACAGTTTGTGCCACATACTATGAGTGTAAAGGGGACGAAGAGGATAGTGTGCCGGTGGGTAAGCCTTTAGGCGGTTATGACATAATGATTTGTGACGAGGGCAGAAAGGAAATCGAAGGAGGGAAGCAAGGCGAGATATATATTGGAGGTATTGGTATCACAAGAGGTTACTGGATGGATGGTGATGTAAAGTCCAATGGTTTTATAGAGCTGTTCGGCAAGCGTATGTTTAAAACCAATGACATAGGCTATTGGCGGAGTGATGGCAATCTAGAGTTTTGCGGAAGGAAGGATCGGCAAATAAAGATACATGGGAGGATTGTCAATATCGATGATATCGAAAAGGTATTATCAAATCAGCCTATGGTGAAAGGGGTCGCCATTTTTGATAAGGAATTTAACGATGACAGATTGATTATGGCATTCTATATTTCCGATGCGGGTGACATTGCTCGTGAATTGCGGAAATATGCAAAGGAGCGCCTCGCGGGTTATATGGTACCCGGGAAATTTATTCGAGTTGATGCATTCCCGCTAACCGGAACAGGCAAATTGGATAAGAAGGCATTGCTTTTGATGGAATCAGAAACAAAGACGGAAAGACAGGAGGATGTCGGGCAGTGGGGCGATAGCTTCTTCCAAGAGTTTGCGGGTAAATTAAGCGAATATGTGTCACTGAAACAGGGTCATATTAATATTTATCCTGACACTGAGCTCGATGATATTGGTATTGATTCGATAGAGTTTATTTCACTCGTTGTATTTATCGAATCAGCATATGGGTTTAAGTTTGATGATAATATGCTGGATAATAACGTTTACCAAACGGCCGCTGATTTGTGCCGTTATATCCAATCAAAGGAGAAAAGTGAATGAACAAGATAACATGTAAAAACTGTGTGCTTCACTCTAGGATTCCAGAGGTCGTCATTGATGAGAAAGGAGTGTGTAACGAGTGTTCCGACACTCGCTCAGACAAGCGCGCGCGCTCTATGATGTCTGTGCATTTTACTAAAAAGATGAATGCGCTTGTGGATACTGTAAAACAAGAGAAATGGGTTTATGACGCGATAGTATTATTGAGCGGAGGCAAGGACAGTGGATACCTACTGCATTATGTAAAGGAAAAATTAGGTCTGCGCCCTTTGGCTTTCTCTTGTGTTCACACACTGGTAAACAGTACAGCCGCCGAGAACATGCAAAAGATAGCTGATAAAATTGGTGTGGATTTGATTAAATTTACTCCAGACGAGGATGTCTTTAGAAAAGTATTAGGGCATACACTTATGACCGCCCATGATCGCGGTATGGATGAGAATGCAGGATGTGGCGGATGCAGCTTCTTTCCTATCAACACATCGCTAATGCTTGCTATCAAGATGAACATCCCCCTTGTTTTCACCGGTCTAGATATTAACCAGAGCGAAACGCCTGTATTTGTCGACAGTGAGATGATGAAGGACGGCTTTAAGAATAAAACCGTTATAAACGCGCCTATATATGATGTAGCTAAAGAAGTGCTTGGCGCGGAGTATGAAAAGAGCATTTATCAATACGATTGGGATGAAATATCCGAAAGCCGGTTTCCGGCGCTTATAGCCCCGTTTACATTTATTGATTACGATTTCCGCAGTAACTATGATCTGTTTACTGATCTTGGGCTTGATGCAGACAGCTTTAAGACTGCGTTTACGAATTGTGATGCGGTACCATTTTTATCGTATGTTTCGCTGAAGAGATACGATTGCCTCACATATATACGGCATTATGCAAGTGAGATAAGGAATGGGTATCCGACTTTCATGCAATCGAAGGACGAGCATGAGAAAGCGGAAGCATTATCAAAAAATACTATCGAAAAATTGATACGGGAGTACGAGAGTGCAATATCATTTGTTGTACAAAGGGATATTGATAATGTAAACATAACCGACTCCATAAAAGATGAGATTTTTGCCATAGCTAAGACACATACAGAGATATATGGCCCGCAGGTATTAGAGGAATTTTTGCGTCAGATATTAAAAGTTAACGAATATGGCAGGTTTTTTGAGGTTGATTTTAATAAAATTGAACCCGCATGGAAGCAAACGGTAGAGGTGGAGGCGTAGCCTCCGCTGTTGGCTTGTATGCTATCCGACCAATGGTACATTCACGCATACCCTGAACATTTATCAACGGAGCGCAGCGCTGAGAATAAATCGTACAACAACGCTGTCTGATTTTAGCTAGGCTGGAGAAGTATATGCTGCCAGGCATCAGTGGTAATTCTGACCCAGCCTAGCACCTCGTTCTTTGTGAATGGTTCGTATGGCCGACTAGATACAATTTGGAAGGTGGAGAGGGTATTTGAAAACAGGAATTTGGGTTGTTTGCTTTGAAGCACCGGGGCAGCCTAGCATCCATTCAAAGCAATTAGTCTATAAAGCGAGCAGCCTAATAAATAAAAACGAGGCAAAAGTAACGGCTGTTTTTATCGGTAATCATTGCAAGGATTTTATGAGAAGTTTTTCAATTTACGGCGCCGATGAAATAATTCATTGCCGTTCGGCATGTGATAGTTATAGGCAGGTTTCGTTAGCTTTTACTAATATTTTGGATATTATTAGCGAAAAAGGGCAAACGAGATCCGAGGTGCCGGCGCTGACCGGGAATACTTTGACCGTCCAGCTAGATTTGCCTAAAATAGTGATATTCCCGTCAACGGAATGGGGGAGACTAATTGCGGCAGATGCAGCAATACGAATTGGAGCAGGACTTACGGCAGACTGTATTGATATTGAAGCGCAAAAAATTAAAACCGGCTATGAGTTTATATTTACTCGTTCAGCGATTAATTCTACTATGTTGGTACGCATTGGTTGTATCAATACTCAAATATGCATGTGTACATGCAAGGAAAATGCGTTTGATATACTTGAGATGAGCCAACTGAGAAATATACTTATACACGAATATGATAATGACTCTTTATACAACCCTTTTAAAGAGATTATATTAAGATCAGAGATTTACGGTGATGGCAATGTAGATATCGATTTTGGTAGTGCCGGGATTGTGTTTGGCATTGGTCGTGGGGTGCGGGATGAAAGAGACATATTGCTAATTAGGCAAATCGCAAAGAGATTTAATGCACCTATTGTAGGAACAAGAGCTGCTGTTGAGGGAGGATTAATTGAAAAAAAACGGCAGGTTGGTCATTCGGGCATAAGTATATCTCCTGATATCTATGTGGCTATTGGAATATCGGGGGCTGTACAGCATATAATTGGAATAAAAAATGCCAAGACAATTATTGCGATAAATACTGACAAGGAAGCTTTAATATTCTCATATTCGGATTATTGCGTAAATGAAAATTTTAGAGATATTTTTACGATAACTTAACACTATTCTCATCATTGATAGCGCTTGAATAAAACCGTTAGTTGCTTATGTGATATCAATAAATGAATCGATCAAAACTGGAGGTATGGATATGAACAAGATATGGTTGAACAAGCTTGCATTAGACATAGAGAAAAAGCACGGCAAAGAGGCACGGGATAAGATATTCGGCGATATGGATAGCGTAACCAGTAGCCATACGTCTCGATCTGCATGGTTTAATAATTTTATAACTGGTATGGACGAACTTGATGACAAAGACTTTTTACAAAAAATGATGACTGAACACTGCCCCTGTGGTTCTGATGCATCAAGAACGAAGCTTGGAAAAAAATATAAAAAAATATATGATAAAAGCGAAAGCTTAGATGAGTTTGTTGCATCAATAGATTTCGGGGATGCAAAAGAACTTTGCGGGAATGTACTTTATTTAACAAAATACCCGAGAGATCATAAAGTTAAAGGAAGCTGTGGTGGTGGTTGCCATTGTTCATTGGCAAAACATACAGAAAAATATATTTCGGATATCTTCTGTTATTGTTGTACTGTTGGGCACACGGGCATACCATTTAAAAAAGCCTTTGGCGATGATATTAAAATTGAGTTTATAGATAGTGTCATTATGGGCGGAAAGGGCTGTACCATGGCTATTCATCTGCCCCCAAAAGCATAAGTTGAAGAAGGTGATGATATAAATGCTTGAATACGCTACATACGAGTTGATGCTCAAAGCCAATCATTACCTCATTCAAGGCGGCGTATTAACAGAAACGCATAAATCAACGATAACAAATAGGTTACTAAGTGCAAAAAGTACGCCTATTCAAGCGGCACGGCGATTTCCTAGAATCAAGGGCAATGAACGTAATATGTACCCCTTTTTATATGTATTGCCGTATAATGGAGGAGAAAAGCTAAATACAATTTTTAACCAGCGGCCAAAGACTCAAATACTTTCTATGAACAATTATGAACTTGAGGTTATTCGGCTGCTATATCTTTTTATGTCCGGCAACCCGGATATTCGTGATATGGTTGATTCTGTCCTTGATCGTCTGAAAAAAACTTGTTTTGGCAATCATGGTTGCGGCACAGGCGAATGTTTTGACGCTGGCCTCGTCACACTTAGGTTTTTATCCGCCACCAATCCTACAGGTGAAGCTTGGATTTCAAGCTTGATCCATTCTTACAATGATAATATTGAAAAAAAAAGGCAGACAAAGTATTACAATATGTGGTATTATTGGCTGTGTCTTTCGGAATTGACTTATGCAATCGCAGCACCGGAAATTATTAAAAATAAAGACAATATGCTTTCATTGGCTAAAGATGGTATGGTAATGAATACGAAAGAAAATAAACATTTTAATCCTATACGCATGTTTGTCTTAAGAAATTGCATATCCCGATTACCGGAGTATGCGGATTTTAGTTCCCGTCTACCTTATATAAATAAAAGCAATCGAATTTGTCTTGATGAAAATATGACATTGTGATTACGTTAACCGACCGCCAAGCGCGGCAATTTATATTGATTAATCCAGAAATTCACAATAATTTAGGAGGTTAATTAAAAGTGAGAACAAACGATTTAGCAGAGTATATGGATTTCATGAAGGGGTTGATTATACCCCAACCGCACAAAGGGTTTGCTGCAACAATAATCGAGCCTTTTAGACATGGTTTGACCAATGATGAACTTGATACGGGCATGGCAGCGTTTAGAGGGTTTTTATATGAGTTGTTTGATAAAGTTGTCAAAAGCGAACAAACGCTTATGGTCAAAAAGAGGGCGAATAAGGTCTATGAAAAAGGAAATTTTATGTACCATCCCCACTTCTTTATCATAAATAGCATGGCATGGAACTTGTATCGTTTGGGACAGTCAGCGACAAGCAGGCTTGAGACTGAGCCAATAAAACGATTGGTTATTGATGATATGACTAATGCCCATGAACACTTTTACCTTGAAGCTACCCAAGAATTTCGCGATGTTTATCGGACATTCATTGAATTGGGTTTTCGTTTCATTGGTGTCGATTTTTTGAATGATGAGGTTTTCCACAAACCCTCACCGCTAATAATTGAACATGAAAATGATGCGGTTGTTGTTGGTCTAAAATTAATTTCCGAAGCGTTGGATAATATCAGAGATGTGTCAATCAAACCTCATAATGTGATTATGCGTGGTGATTTTTATCCGTTAGCAAACAGCAAACCTACAGTTCAGGTGTTTCATTTAAGAGATTTTATTTTTTCTCAGCCAACGGATATAGGGAAATGTTTAATTGAATTTGAAAATTTTCTAATCGAAAACAGTTGCCTAGCCGTGGGTAAAAAAAATAATGTAGGTAGCGATGTTAAATTTGTATATAGCATACTAAAAGGCAGGAAAAAAATTGAAGTATGTACTATTTACATTGATATGAATGAATGCTCCATAACAATACATGGCAATGAAAAAAGGGTTCATATAATAGAAGATATTACAGAGTTTAATATATTAAAAAAACAAGTTGAATCCGGATTCTTAAGCAGCTGTTAATAAAAAATATTGCATCTAAAATCATGATTATATATGCTGATTGTTCAAATTTCCATGATTAAGAACGGTAATCTGTGCAAATCACAGAATTTTAATTTTGAGGAGGGACATCATGGAATTAATAATTAAAGACAAACTTATTCAAATTATTGAAAACTGCAGTGATATGCCAGATGTAGGCAGTTATTTGCAGGATTATGACGATTTAATAAAGCTAAACATGTCTTCTGTACAATTCATTAAGATGGTTATTAAAATCGAGGAGGAGTTCGGATTTGAATTTGATGATGAAAAATTAATTCCAAGTAAATTTGATTCATTTAACGCACTGATTACTTATGTAATTGAATCACTGGAAATAAATAATATTAATTATAATCCAAAAGTAAACGATATCTCTTGTAATGAATTAAGAGAAGAGTTAATTCAATTAATCTTTGATGTAGTTAAAAACGATGAGTTAAAAAAGTCGGGATTTAATGATTTAACAACCATTGCTATATCGACACAAAATATTGAAGATATTGCTTCAAACATAATGCTTAATCATGATATAGTTCTTAACGAAGATATTATCAGACGGGATGAACTCTATATGTTAGATAATTTAGTCTTATATATTAATAATATGAAAGCTGCGGCAAACAACAGAAAATGAATAACAGAATAATGATAAATTGCTGGATAGACATGATTCTTAAGGTTTACCCGCACATAAGCGAGTATATAATATACTTGAATACTTGGGGACTAAAAATTGATATTATCGAGACAGATAATAGCATAGATTATAGCGGCTTTTTTTATGCGGAATGGCTGAGCCAGCTTCACTTTGTATATGGATTTGTTTCTCACATAGTAAAAAGCAGAATACAACCCGTATTAAAAAAAGGGATACCGGTGTTCCTAATTTGCGACAATTCTCATCTACCTTATCATACAAATTATACAGGAAAACAGACTGGCATAAATCATTTGATACTGGTTCAATCATACAGTAGGTTAAAAGGCTATTATATTTTTGATGATATACTTAAATATGAAGGGTTTTTGGGAAAAAAGTTTATTAATAAAATATGGCGCGCTAACGGTAAACTACTAGCTTGGATAGAAGTTGACAGTAAAAGGATAGTAAATAAAAATGATCAACTTAAATATATGCATGACAATTTAATATTAAATCAAGTATCGAATAAATCATTTTTTGATAAGCTTATAAATATGAACATTGATGAAATGGCAAAGCTTAAGATAATAAATAATCTAAAGGGATTTGTTGGTTGTTATAATGGATTGCTAAAAATATTACTGGCTCTTTCATGTGAATTTGATAATTATGAACTAAATGATTATATTACCACGGTTAAAACATATATTGATTCATGGAAATTGATTTTAGCTTTAACTGATAAAGGATTAATTAGTAATGCTAAGGATACATATAAAAAAGTAGAAACTAGAGTGGAACGATTAGTAGAATATGAAGCGAATATAAATAAAGTAATCAATTGCCTAAAACATGAAGTTCTTTCTGAGATATTACAAGATTATAACCTTAAATTGAATGATTCGCAGATTCACCATACCTGAGATAGAAAGCAGTATGAGACAACTCATGTTAATATAATTTTAGGAGTGTCAGCTGTGTTTGAGGTCGTTTTTCTCACAATATCACCAGAGCCTATACATGACGAGTTTAATGAAATGTTATCTCTCGTTTCCCCGGAAAAGCGTGAGCGAATAAAGAAATTTCATTTTTTCGAAGATGCGAGAAATTGCCTAATGGGCGATGTATTATCACGAATTGAAATTTGTCGCGTCACAGGGCTCAAAAATAGGCAGCTTGAGTTTTCGGTTAATGACTTTGGTAAACCATTTCTAGTGACCAATCAAAATGTTCACTTTAATATCTCGCATGCCGGTCATTATATCGCATGTGTTGTTGCAGATAGGGCAGTCGGAATTGACGTTGAGGTTATTAAGCCAATAGACCTTAAAATAGCAGAACGTTTCTTTGCATCAGATGAAACAATATACATAATGTCTGGCGAAAAAGTACTTCGGTTCTATGAAGTCTGGACGAAAAAAGAAAGCCATATTAAGTGGGATGGGAAGGGGCTACACAAATCTTTAGCCTCCTTTAGTGTCTTCGATACAAATAAGCACAACCAACCTACCTACCATAAAATTCTTCAAAGCGATGAAGTCATTTGCCATTGCTGCTCATTGGAAAAGGAAACGCCGTCAATCAGATTTACAGACACTGCCTCATTTATGCGAAGCATTGAAGCTTAGCTTATAAATGCTTATGTGTTTCTATATACGATATCTACATACATATACTATCTCATTTCAACCTTACCCTCATATTCCTTAAACCAGTAGGCCGGCACGGGTCGCTTCAAATCTATTCCCAGTGCCTTTCAATCATATCTCTGATTAAACGAACCACTCGGTTTGCACGTGTTTTTTCGCCGCCAAGTGAGTATATATCCCTAAGCGAAAACTCCAGCTTGCAGCCTTTAGCCGCCTTAAGGGTTTTGACAATATGTTCTGCATACATGACCTCATCAAAGGTACCGGGGGCGGCTACTGTATTAGGGCTGGGCTTACGGTGATATATGATATTTGTGCATCGCAGCTTATCTCCTATAAATTCCTCATCGCACCAAGGCGCGATAGATAGCTTGCGGATATTATGGCACTGGCTTAGACAGCTATCCCATATGCCATGCACCGGCTCACAGCAGCCGTAGTTAACTAGGCCGCACATATCCATCAGCCGCTTATAATAAGGGAAGAAAAATTCCGCAAACATATCTGGGGAGACATCTGTAGTCTCTTGGGAGTCGAAATACCCCCACATATCTGTTAGGGCGGCGCCATCTTTGCTACTTAACAGCGCAGTGTGGGCGTATGTCCCCTGCCCTATCTGCTGGTTAATATTATTTGTTATATATACTCCGGCAGTTTCCATTTCTTTATGGTACTGTAATAAATCGTTGGTAAGTTGGTTAATCACCTGATGAAAAAGTTCCGGATAGTCGTACAATGAAAGCAACATTGTCTCCATGGACATATATCTGATAAGCATATAACTCAAGCCGCCCGAAGGATATGGGGAAAATTGCTTAACTGGCAAAATGTCATCAAAAATATCTTGGGCCAGTTCTAGATCCGGCGCATCTTTAGAAAATCCCCACGTTGAAGGCCCTAGCACACCTATATCTTTTTCGAGGTCTTGAATTGGATGGATAAATTCATATGCGACCGAACCGGCGACACCCTGAGTCTTAGCTTCCAACCCAAATGGCAAGAACCATCCATTACGCCAAACACTAAAAAAGTCCGGGGTAGAGCGGTCATCGTCTATGTCTTCGCGGCCTATAATATTACCTAACAATTGCCCTTCGAATGCCCGGCCTTTTTCTGTTTCGCAGGTTAGAGGGCGGGCTACCTCATGATGAAATGTCCATTCTTCTATTGTTACCATTGGCCTTGCACCTTGTAAGTCGTTATGCAGGTACCATTGCTTTTCCCGTTCAATGTTTTCCGGGGTGCTGGCGTATTCTTGCTGCTTTTTGGCCAGTTCTCGCAGGACAGCTTTGTCTTTTTGGCTGATTTTGATCATATTGTTTCCCTCGCTTTTTTTAAGTATAGCACTGCACTCATCATCTATATATTTCGATACATATCTTTTGATAGGGATGCATGCAATTTCAATTATGCTCTAATTGGCGGGGCGATTTTAAGACATTGAAAGCCGCCAACGCCCTTGGCCATTGTCATGGAGTTATATAGTGCTTCCTGTACGGCATCAGCACAGGCTTCAAAAAATGGGTTTAGTTGCATGTCGGATAAATAGTAGAAGCTTTGCCCTCGGCCTGTGCGGCTACGTCTGTTGGCAGGGTGATTGCTTACCGCAACCGCAAAGTCGCCGCTGCCATTATGCATGATACTGCCCGTATTTGTCATGCCTATAAGCGCGCGCTTGGCCAGCCGCTTAAGCTGGCGGGATGAGAGAGGCGCATCTGTTATTGCTACTATCATGCACGAGCCGTTTTCATGGACCAGCGGCTCTGGTGGTTTTGGAATCCTTTGGCCATAGATTGTCAGGTTTCCGCCATAGTTACTTTGCACAAGCGTACCAATGGTAAAATCCCGCTCTTCGCCTGATATCTCTGTTGGAATTACACGGGAAGATGTGCCTATTCCGCCTTTGAACCCAAAGGCTACAGTACCTGTGCCAGCACCTACGCTGCCTTCTTCAATGTCTTCGCTTAGATGTGCTATAGCCTCGGCTACATGGTGGGGCTTTATATGGCAGCCTTTTATATCGTTTAGTCTGCCATCATTGGTTTCACCAACAACAATGTTTATGGATTTATAATCATCTGGCAGTTTGGGCGCGTGATAATCCACCAATCCTTGCAAAACCGCCGCGACAGACAGGGTATTTGTCAGGCCAATAAGGGATTCTATTTCTCCCAACTCTTCTACCTGTAGCGCCCCTACCAGCTTACCGAACCCGTTGCCCGCGACTATTGCCGCGGGCAACGGGTTTTTAAATATATCACCTTCGCAAGAGGAAATTAGTGTCAAGCCTGTACATATACCTTCGCCGGCAAGCGTTACATGGGCGCATTTAACTTCCGCAACATCTGTTATTGCGTTACGTGCCCCCGGTTTGAATCTGCCCGGTATCTCCATCAATTCTCTTATGCGCATCATTGTGCTATACCCACTTAAGTGTACGCAATATCTCGAAATAACTGTTTGATTGGAAATGAATTGTAGTGTCGCTCTTTCTTGTAACACCCGGGAACCATGAGGCTTTTTGTGCATATATGTGGCTTTTGTATTCGATTTCGGCTTCGAAATGCGTGGGAAGTTTGGTTAATGCCCGGCTTAAATCTTGTGACAGTGCCTTTTCTGAAAGTTCTGTAATATTTTTGAGGGTGTCCTCTACAGAATAATTGATGGTTGCAGGCCCTATCCCATCTTTGACTGGGCAGGTTATTAGCATAGGGTGTAAATCCTTAAAATCTTCGCATAGTATTTTGTCGCCGCTTAAAAACACCGTAGGTACACCTTCTAAGGCGCAGGCCCAGCTGTATAATAAAAATTCGCTGGCAAGTATACCGTTGATTTTGATTGTTTGTATCCGGGTACTGGTGATGGTATGAGACAAAGGATTTCCTATCCTGCCTGCCGGGGAGTGATAACCTATAAACATTGCCGCGTCGAAGGATTTGTCTACGCCTTCGGCCATGCTGTATGGGTGGCCGCTCCAGTTACGCAGCAATGATACGCCAGAGGGCATTCTTGCTGGGTCTATGTTTGTTGCACTGTCATGGGCATCTTTTACTAAGAATTCTTTGGCCCCGGCTCTTTTTGCGCCGCTTATACATGCTAAAACCTCTTCTGTCATTTGTTCTGCGTGAGGGGGGTATGATGGGCGGTTGCTTAGGCACTCTTCCCATAGGGTTGTGGTGGTTATACCCTCGATGTCTGCACTTATAAATATCTTCATACTGGCCTCCTGATTTGGACTGCGGTATTTTTATACTTGTCCCATTTTACACCAAAACTAAAGGAATGAGTATATTTCTGTACTAAAGCTAATAAAAAAGCCGAGCGAAGATATATTCTCCAACTCAGCTCTTTTTTAAGTATTTAATGTAGTTATGCAACCCGGTTGGGTACTGCCTATGGTACAACAGCATTATTTCATTTGCGCAGGTCTTAATGGAATCTTTTATAGAAAAGCTAAAAGATAGATCAAAAATGCTACGTCAAGTATAACGTATAATGCAGCAGTTCCAATGTTACCCTTTTGTTGTATGCAAAGCACCAACCCGATAACCGAAAACACAAGCCCAACAATCATAATACCTACACCAAGGCCAAAACTCATAAATAATGCAATGAAAAAACCAACTAAGTCCAGAACAAAACCTATCCAGACAAAGACGTTTAACTTCTTACTCGTTTCCATGATAAATACCTCCAAATTTTATTTTATATTGAAAACTGTATGATAAATGACGATATTTGTCAATCACTTTGTAAGTTCGCACTTGGTTGTGCAAATGGGGCGATATCCACCCCGTGATACACACAGCCCGACTTCGAAAGCGCTATGTCTGCTGAGCCTTCGCCGCAAACAAAGTCAAGTGTATTTCTTAGCTTATTATTTATACCCGTCAGGGTTAGCACTATGCCATGCCCAAGCAGTACTAATAATATTATCTATATGGGTGCGAGTAGGGTTCCATCCAAGTTGCTGCTTAATTTTATCCGAAGAAGCTACCAGCACCGGCGGGTCCCCGGCGCGGCGGGCTACGAAACGCACCGGTATATCTATTCCGGTGATTTTTTTTGCCGTTTCAAGGATTTCTCTGTTGGAGAATCCGCTACCGCTGCCTAGGTTATAGATAGCTGATGTAGGTTCGCTTTCTAATTTTTCTAGTGCCAATATATGCGCGTCGGCAAGATCCATAGCGTGGATATAGTCGCGTATGCATGTGCCGTCAGGGGTTGGGTAGTCGTCACCATATAGGTCAAAGGACTCCCGCTTGCCTAAAGCTGTTTGCAAAATCATGGGTATCAGGTGGGTTTCCGGGTTGTGATCCTCACCTATTTTTGCGCTTTCGTGCGCGCCTGCTACATTAAAATAGCGCAGGATCACATGCTTGATGCCGTACGCGCCATCGAACCATTTAAGCATACGCTCCACGGCCAGCTTACTTTCGCCATAAGGGTTTACGGGGCGCTCCGGGGCGGTTTCGGTAACGGGGATGCTTTCAGGTTCGCCATAGGTAGATGCTGTTGAGGAAAACACTATGGATTTAACATTGTGGCTGTTCATAATTTTAAGCAGTTGTAAGGTACCCGCAACATTATTATCATAATACTTTGCGGGATTTTCTACGCTTTCAGCTACCAATGAGTAAGCCGCGAAGTGTACTACCGCAGTTATAGGGTTTTGGGCAAAAATTTTGCTTATTAAAGAAACATCCCGCAGGTCGCCTTCATAAAATTTTGCACCGGGCCATATGGCAGCTTTGTGCCCTTTTTCTAAGTTATCTATCACTATCGTGTTGGCACCGCGTTCTACCAAGGCCGCTACTGTATGGCTGCCTACATATCCTGCTCCGCCGGTTACTAATATTGCCATGGGTTTACCTCCAATCAGTAAATTTGCTTCAGCGACGCTTCTACGCAGAAGCACATTTACTGTTTTTTCCGTAGACAAAAAGATTTCATATGTGTTACGGCTTTATGTTTTATCATTAGTATCAAAATCCGATTAGTCATCCAGAGCTTAACCACTGCATTAGGTACTGGGTAGGTCTCGGAATTTTCCAAATCTCTCCTATATATAGACCTCACGCGCGCCATCGTCAGTTTCGGCTACATAAAAATCCGCTGCTAGGCCTGTCAGTTCTGTATATCGCTTCCCTACTTCGCGGATAAAATCCTCCACACTATCTTTATGCACCACGCTAACCGTACAACCGCCAAATCCAGCGCCTGTCATGCGGGAACCCAATACCTTGGTTTTAGGAAGTGGTACACAATCTCCGTCCGGGATAACAACCTCTTCAAACTCCCATGCGGCCAGCGCAAGGGAATCCAACTCGTTGCCTGTAACCTCATAAAAATCCCGAAGTGATACATGCGAGCCTGTCATGGCCTCACCAAAAGCGTTTAAATCGCCACGGTTAAGCACTTCCACAGCATATTTCACACGGTCGTTTTCTCTAACGGCGTGATAGGCTCGCATAAACGCGGTTTCCTCGGCAGATAAGGGGGTTATATCTCTTAGGCTTGGGTCTTTCAAAGGCTCTACAACTACGCGCATCATCACTTGCTTAATCACAGCCTCGCCAAAAGTTGCGTTAGCGTATTCTGTAAACTTAGCCAAATCTATATCGCACAGGTTTTGTATTTCGGCAACCTTTTGCAGAACGTCCAAAGCATAGTCGCATTCTGCCCTACGCTCGTTGTACTTAGAATCGGCCAGCGTACGCTTTGCGTTTGTATTGGCAATCACCAGCCGGTAATCCCCCAGCGCAAGCGGTACATGCTCATATTCAAGAGTAGCGCAATTAAGTAGAATCGCATGGTCTTTCCGCCCCATGGCAGAGGCAAACTGGTCCATAATCCCGCAATTTACGCCTATATATTCATTTTCTACCCGCTGGCACAAAAGCGCCCTTTCAATTGACGGGATGCCCAGTTCAAAAACGGCATCCAGCGCAAGCGCTGTAACCACAGCAAGGCTGGCCGAAGACGATAACCCCGCACTATTGGGCAAGTTCCCCCAAATATACATATCAAAACCGCCAAGTTTATGCCCTATATCGGCTAGCAGTTTAGCTACGCCTTTTGGATTATTGGCCCAGCCATGGGCAGGGTTGAAAGATAAATCCTCCAAGCTAACCATCACAGGCGGCTCAATATTACCGCTTATCAGGCGTATTTGATTATCCTCACGGCGGCATATAGCAGCATACGTACCCATGGTTAACGCGCATGGGAAAACAAACCCGCCGTTATAGTCGATATGCTCACCAATAAGATTGACCCGTCCGGGCGCATAAAAAAATCGCGGTTCACCGCTTTCCGGGAATACGCGATTAAAATGATTTTGTAAATCTTGAAGATTCATGGTAGCCTCCTAATCAGTAAAATTTATTCTGCGAACGTTCCTGCGCAGAATAAATTTTACGGTTTTTGCCGTAGGCAAAAAGATTTCATGTCACGGTTTTTGCCGTAGGCAAAAAGAT